>Ga0209935_1000384_pt1 | contig 119100 bp, 184 predicted proteins | sample ThiBio_1000_plan_2_FD_183958 | JGI IMG/M metagenome (GOLD analysis project Ga0209935, IMG submission 183958) | Wastewater bioreactor microbial communities from Cape Town, South Africa - Thiocy_cont_1000_plan (SPAdes) | ecosystem: Engineered > Bioreactor > Thiocyanate-remediating >... | reverse complement strand
GTGGGTGATCTCGGTCTCTCAATCATTCAGGCGGCTGTGAATGGCCAAATCACGCTATGAGTATGTGAAGCAGTTTGAAGTCGACGATGCGCTGCTGCCGTCGACGTACATTGTGATCCGCGTCGATGGTCGCGCGTTTCGTAAGTTCACCGACGATCACCAGTACACGAAGCCGACCGACGTGCGTGGAGTGGAGCTGATGAACCAGTAGGTGCATTGGGTTGCCAGCATATGGGAGGGTGAAGTTGGAGCACTGAGCGCGATGCATGGTACACACAGGTGTGCCAAGCAAGTGTTTGAGGCCGTGCCCGACTGCGTGTTCTCGATCGGTGCCAGCGACGAGTTCAGCTTCGTGCTTCGGTATGATTCCAAGTTCTACCAACGAAGACGCAGCAAGCTCGAGTCGACGGTGGTGTCGGCCTTTGCGTCGTCGTTCGTGTTCTACTGGAGCCGCTTCTTTCCAGGCGTCGAGCTGCGGTATCCACCGGTGTTTGATGGACGAGCGATTGTATATCCATCGTTCAAGGTGCGGCGAGAGTGTACGAGGGCGCTTGGTCGCTTGGTTGGGTGTAAACTGACGAGGTGACGACAAGTCTAGATACTGCGCGATTACATTGCGTGGCGACAAGTCGACTTTCATATCAACAACCTGTACAATACGACCTTCTGGGCGTTGGTGAATGTCGGCAACCAAACGCCAGCAGAGGCCGAGCAAACTCTTTGTGTACGCTCGCGTGATTACGGCCGGCGGTGGCAGCGACGATGCAAAGGCTGACGAGGAGGTTGGTGAGCGTAGGGTACGCTGTCGGACGCCAAGAACGAGATACTCTTCACACGCTTCAACATCAACTACAACAACGAGCCGGCCATGTTTCGGAAAGGCAGCATCATCTATCGAGGCAAGGTACGTGGCAAGACAAGGTCGCGACGAGGGTGTGCCTTGTGAAGGGAAGAAGGCAGCTGATGGAGGAATGGCGGGATGTGTTGTTGGCAGGTGACGGTCGAGGTAGAGGATCGACGAACGGGAGAAACGAAGCAGCGACTCAAGTCGGCGGTGTTGGTGACACACGACGACGTCATTGGCGATGCGTGGTGGAATGAGCATCCGGACGTGGTAGCACGATTGCCTGCGTGACGATCGTGATGGTGATTGCATCAACGCGCTGAACAGTACGTCGATGACCGAGCGAGCGAGCGAGCGAGAGAGCACACACGGCAAGTGTATATTGAGAAGGCCTCGAGTTGTTGGTCTTGAACAACGTACACGAATCGCATGAGAGCGGCAAGTCCTAGGCAACAAAGACTTGGACGCGTCCACGTGGTCAGCAGCCGTAGAGCAGTCGAGAGACAAGCATGAGCGATTGGGCAGAGGCCAGTAGGACACGGCCTGTGTTTCAGATACATGCTGACATACAAACAGACACAGGCAACAAGGTGAAGGAGCTTGGATCGAATCGATGGATGACTGAATGAATGTGACATTGGTGCATACTTGTGGGCGCGAGCGAGAGTGAGAGAAGCATTGTAATATATACCGGGACAAATGGAAGAAGCACTCAGATTTATGGATGAGGATTGATCAAAATTTAGGAGGCGACGAGGAGGAGAGGAGCGGAGGGAGGGAGGGGAAAACTGAGCTTGGGAGTCCTTACTTCTTCTTGGCAGCGGCGGCGGCGGGCTTGGCACCCTTGGCACCCTTGGCACCAGCGGCGGCACCCTTGACGGCCTTGGTGGTCTTCTTGATGACACCGACGGCGACGGTCTGGCGCATGTCACGGACGGCGAAGCGACCCAACGGCGGGTACTCGGCGAAGCCCTCGACGCACATGGGCTTGGAGGGCACCATCAGCACGATGGCCGAGTCGCCGTTCTTGACGTTCTTGGGGGCCTCCTCCTGGGTCTTACCGGTACGGCGATCGACCTTCTGGAGCAACTCGGCGAACTTGCAGGCAATGTGGGCCGTGTGGCAGTCGAGCACCGGGGCGTAGCCGGCGTGGATCTGACCGGGGTGGTTGAGGATGATGACCTGGGCGGTAAAGTCCGAGACCTCCGACGGCGGGTCGTCCTTGGCGTCACCGCAGACGAAGCCACGGCGAAGGTCCTTGACGGCAATGTTCTTGACGTTGAAGCCGACGTTGTCTCCGGGCACAGCCTGCGGCATCGACTCGTGGTGCATCTCGACCGACTTGACCTCGGTGGTGATGCCCGAGGGCGCAAAGGTCACGACCTGGCCGGGCTTGAGGATACCGGTCTCGACACGACCGACGGGCACCGTGCCGATACCGCCAATCTTGTAGACGTCCTGGAGCGGCAGACGGAGCGGCTTGTCGACCGGGCGCTTGGGCGGCACGACGCTGTCGAGCGCATCGAGGAGGGTTCCACCCTTCCACCACGCCATGTTCTCCGAGGGCTCGAGCATGTTGTCGCCGACCCAACCCGAGATGGGAACGAACGGCACCTTCTCGGGGTTGTAGCCGATCTTCTTGATGAAGCCGCTGACCTCCTTCTGGATCTCCTCGAAGCGAGCCTGGCTGTAGTTGACCGACTTGTCGTCCATCTTGTTGACGGCGACGATGAGCTGCTTGACACCGAGCGTGTACGCAAGCAGGGCGTGCTCGCGGGTCTGACCCGTCTTGGCAATACCGGCCTCGAACTCGCCGGTACCCGAGGCGACGACCAGGAGGGCGACGTCGGCCTGCGACGTGCCGGTGATCATGTTCTTGATGAAGTCACGATGTCCGGGCGCGTCGATGATCGTGTAGTTGTACTTGGGAGTCTCGAACTTCCACAAGGCAATGTCGATCGTGATACCACGCTCGCGCTCGGCCTTGAGCTTGTCCAGCACCCAGGCGTACTTGAACGAGCCCTTGCCCATCTCGGCGGCCTCCTTCTCGAACTTCTCGATCGTGCGCTTGTCGATACCGCGGCACTTGTAGATCAAGTGACCGGTGGTGGTCGACTTGCCGGCATCGACGTGACCGATCACGACGATGTTGATATGGACCTTCTCCTTACCCATGGTAGTGATGAAAAAGCTCTGGCGGTCGAAAGCAAAGGCAAAACTACGTAGTAGCAAGAGAGAGAGCAGCAAGAGGTTAGTCACTGAGGTGGTAATTACGCAAGGGGCTAAATAAAGAGCTACGCACAACTACCAAGACTTTGCTACAGCCAAAGAACACAACAGTTGAACAACGAAGACAACAACAACAAGAGTAGAGTTGCAGTAGAGGTAGTAGTGTGACTCACACAGAACAGGGACATGAGCAAAGTGTGCGTTGCTGCGCGCTTTTCTCTTGCTCCGCGTGCCAGCGCTGAGAGAGAAGCCGCCCAGAACGAAACACCCGCGCAGCAAGAACAAATACGAAACAACGAACGCCACTGGAACGCTGCGCGCTGCCCGCGAACCACTACCACCTACGTGCCCTGCCGCAGCGCAGCAGTAGCTCCGTAGCCGGCGCGCCGCGCAACCAGCGCGCAACACGCAGCGCACACATCCACCGGTGCCAAACACAAAAACAAAACTGTGCGGCAGGGACGACAACGCGCGCACGACGCACACACGCTGCGAACAGCAACAGCAGCAGCTACACCAGCGGCAGCGACAGCGGGACGCACCTGCTTCGAGCGAAAGAACGAAAGAAAGAGGAGGCGACAGAGGCGCGGCAGCGATTTTTATCCTCCGTGCCCCGGCCACACTAGGCCGCAAGGCTCCAATGGCACGCGAGCCTAACCCCTGTTCTCCTTTATCAGTCCTGCCTTCCGCGCTCGTGTGGTGCCTTAATTCCGGGGCTCGATAAAGCACCCCCGAGCTCCATTCTCTCGGTTGTGTCACCGACTTTTCGCGCGCTTTTCGCCGACACGCGCTCCGCCTCCCGCTGGTTTGCGCCATTGCTCGGCCCGCTCGGCGCCGACACGCGCGCCACAACCACTCTCCGAGCCCATTCATTTCTCGCCTTGCCTGCCGTCGCGTCTTCCTCCCACCACCTCCGCCTCGCTCGACACCACCACATGGCCACTGCTACCACTGTGCCTTTCATGCCCATCCATCTGATGAACCCCAACCCCTTCGCGTCCTCCACCTCCTCCACCTTCGTCTCTCCCTCCTCCGGCAGCGGCAACGGCAACGGCGCTTTCGGCCACCAGCTGCCGTCATGGTTCCATACCGCGAGCTCGAGCCCCGTCTACGCCTTCCAAGGCGCGGTTGCTGATCAAGTCGACGGCTCCGATACTGCGGCCTTCTTCCCTTCTGCGGCGCCACTCTACCAGCCTCACCACCAGCAGTATCACGATTCCGCGCACCTCTCGTACCAGCAGTCACCCTTTTGCCACCAGCAGCAGCAGCAGCCGCCACAACCTGAACCTCGTCGCGCCAGCAAGCGCTCTCGCGCCGCTGCCGAGCTGGACGACGTGCTCTCGATCAAGCGCCAATGCACCCAAACCCCTCCTCAGCCGCAGCCGACCTTCACCGAGCAGCACGCGCCGCTGTCACCTCCGCAGCTCCGCGCCACCTCCCCCGCTCCGTTCTCGTCTCCCTCGACTCCCACCGGCGTCGTGGCGTCGCCTCTTCATGGCGATGGCGCCGCGTTCCTTCACTACCCGACCACCGACGAGAGCGCCCGACACCAATACCACTATCTGCACCAGGAGCAACAGCAGCAAGAGCAGTACGCTGCCACCACTGGTGGCTCGCGCTCGCTCGTCGGCCCGCTGCCTTGCTCGAGTCTCGTGAACATCGAGGATCGCCTTCCATCTCCGCCAAGCGCCCTGCCGTTCGCATCGCACATGCGCACGTTCTTGTCGCCGCAGTCGTCGTCGTCCTCGTCGTCCTCGTCGTCGACCGCCATCGCCGTTCGCTCGCCCGGCTCCAGGCTGCTTTTCCCAATCCCGCCATCGGCCACCGCCGCTGCCAGCTCGTCGGCCATCGTTCCCTACCGCGGTGCCTCCGAAATTCCTCTTTGGCGTCCGATGCGCACTCCCTACGTGACACACGTAGAAGAAGTCGAGAGCAGCGACGACGACGACGACGCTACTGCTTCTACTGCTACCGAGGCCTATTCGGTCGACGCGATGGATGCCATGGATTACGATTGACCGCGTAACTCGTGCAATCGTCTCTCACACGCCTCGATGCGACGGTTATCAACACCAACCTCAACATCGCCGTTCAATCAACATCACCAACAACGTGTACAGTACAAATATCTCGCCTCTTCCTTCTCCTCCTCCACCACCCGATATCGACGTCTACCTGTTCAATTTCATTGAAGACCTCAGAGGCAGCGTGCCACTGAGAGGCTCATCATGTACTTTACAGAGCGTGAGTGCCCTCTTGTTCCATCGAAAGCTTGTCAATTTTGTTCGCATGCACATATATCTCACACAATGTAATTAATACGCACTGTCGTAACCACCATACACAATTGTTTCTGGTTGCCTTTGATGACAATGATGATAACAACGAGAATCGTGATATTCATGTCTCATAGAGAGGATTGATGATATATTGTTTATATCGTTACAGATGACATGATACTTGATCTCTCGCTCACATACGAGTATTTCACATACAACTCATTCACTCACTCAAAAATCACTTGGCACACACACACCAAAAATCCAATCCACGCGTATATCTCGGGTACGAGCACCAAAACATATTGAACGACAAGGATGCTCCATCAAAAAAAGAGTAGCGTGAGTATCTCGATGGCGCACGACTAAAAACAAAATATAACGTGTACGCGCCATTGTGATGCGATTGGTACGTGTGGTTATGCACTGCACCTATTACAATACCACGATCGCTCTCGTTCTCTCGTTCTCTCGTTCTCTCGTTCTCTCGTTCTCTCGTTCTCTCGTTCTCGTATGCGAATAATTATCCAGCCAAGCGTCCTAAAATCGGAATTCGCGAGAACCATCCACCGCTCGACTTGGCTGCTGCCTCTGGTGGCGACGTTGCGCTCGCAGCCGTCGTGGTGCCGGCAGCAATGAGCGTGGTAGCGGTCGCCGGTACTACCGCTGCCGTCGTCGAGGAGGAGGAGTCATTCTCAGCCTCGGTAGCTGCTGCCGGCGCTGGACACAGCATCGGCGTCATGATGGCGAGTGTCTCTCGGGTCTGTTCGCCGATTGCCGCATCGACGCGGAAGCGAAGCTCGTTCTGTTGGCGATAGGCGAGTAACTGAGGCACCGAGTTGTTCTCGAGCGCGTGGAGCAAGTTGGCCACCTCTTGTGCCAATCGCTCGGCGCGACCATACTCCTGCCCGAGTTGCGTCACCAGCAACACGGCGTTCTGGTTCGCGTGCTCGAGCGCCGTGCGCGCAGCCCCGAGCTCGAGCTCGAGCGCGTGGTTCTGTTGGCGCACTTGCGCGAGTAGCGACGGCCGCTGGTGCATTTGCACCTGTAGCAGCTCGCACTCTTGCAGCAGCTGGAGAATTTTGCGCTCCTGCAGCACTTGTATGTCGGTGTCGGCCGTGCCGCTCGTCGGCTCGTCGCCGGTGGTCTCGCGCACCCACTCGGCCGTCTGTTGCTTGGTGCGCAACTCGGTGAGCTCGCGTTGCTCACGTTGGTACTCGTCGAGCAACCGCTGTGCGTCGCGCATATGTTGCACCGCTAGCTCGCGCTCGCTCTCGAGCCGTTGCACGCCGGCCATCGCGTGCTCGGCATGTTGTCGCCAGCTGCCGATCTGCTGCTCGAGCTCGGCCACCGCGGCCGCGTGCTGTTGTCGCACTTGTTGCACCTCGCCGCCGAGGCGCTGCAAGGCCTCGACCAGCTGCGCTCGCTCGCTCGCCAGACTCGCGTTCTCGGCCACCAGTTGCTCGACTCGCTCGTTGGTCGTGACGCTCGTCGCCGCCACGGCGGCCGAGCTCGCTTGCGACTGCCGCTGTAGCGATACGATCGCTTGCGACTGATCGGCCAGTTGCCGCTGCACCTCGACCGTCTTGCGGCTCGCGTTCTCGGCTTGCAGCAGCGCTTGATCGCGCGCACGCGACACCTCCTCGATCGTCGCTTGCGCGCGCTGCAGCGCCTCGGTCTTTTGCTGGAGGCTCTTGAGCGTCGCCTTGTGGTCGCGCTCGCGTTGCTCCATCTCTTGGCACAACGCCTGCAGCTGCTCGGTCTTTTGCTTGATGGCCTCTTGTTGCTTGTTGGCCTGCTCGTGTAGCTGCGCCACGGCCGTGCGCGACTCGTTCTGCGCACTGCGCACGCGCTCCTCGAGCGCCATTGTCGCCTCGCGCCGTTGCTCGAGCTCGCTCGTCACGAGCGCCTTCTCGTCCAGCGCGCGCTGAAGCGACTCCGCCATCTGCTCGAGTTGCTTCTCGAGTGCGCGCTGTCGCTCGTTCGCCTCCTCGAGCTGTTGTTGCTTCTCGGTCGCTTCGGCTCGCGCGCGCGCCTCGCGCTCCGCCGCCGCCTGCTGTGCCGCTTGCAGTTGCTCCTCGGCCGCGTGTGCCGCATCGAAGCGCTCCTTGAACGAGAGTGCCGTCTGCGCGTTCTGCTGCTCGAGCTCTTGTATCGTGCGCTGCAGACGCTGGTTCGTGGCGTTGACGCTCTCGAGCGAGCTTACCTTCTCTTCCAGTTGCTGGTTGCGCTGTTGCACAGTCTGTAACGCCGTCTCGCTCTTGAACAACCGTGCCTGGAGCTCGGCCTTCTCCAGCATCAGCCGATCGATTCGCTCCGCCTGCTCGCGTTGCATTTGCTCGACTCCACGTGGCGTATATACGGTCGCGCTTCTCGTGCCACTACCGCCGCCAACGCTACCGACCGTGAACGATGGCGAATATCCAATGTTCGATGCAGGTCCCGATGGAGATGGAGATGGAGTGCTGTGTGTCATCGAGCTCGAGCTGGCATAGCTGATGCCATTGATCGGCGTGGTACTACTGAGTGGTGTGCTGCCTCCGTTGTTGTTGATATTGCTGTTGTAGGTGCTGTTGCTGCTGCTGCTGGTGGTGCCGCTTGTGATCGAGTAACCGTGACCAAGATCCAGTGGAGTCACTGGCGCCAATGGCGCAGCTTTCGGTGTCGCAGCGGGAGAGGGTGTCGGAAGGTGCAACGAGCTCACGGCGACCCTCGAAGTGAGTGGCGTACTCGTGCCAGCACCGTAGGAAGCGTATGAATGCGTTCCATTCGACATGCTGCTCGAGGCAGTGGGTGTTGCATACAGGCTCGAGAACGACGGCGTTGTTGGTGTGGGAGCCGCGGTGGCGGTGGCGGTGGTGGTGGCGGACGACGGCAGCGCGCTCAGCAGCGCGGCAGGCGTGACGGCTGACGAGTACATGGACGAGGAGGGCGTCGTGGCGCTCGAGGCAGAGAACATGGATGAGGGTGTGGTAAGCACGCTCGGCGTCGGAGCGTTGTGTATCGACGGCGTCGTGGCGATGGGAGTCGACGACGCTGACGCCGTGGCTAGCGGCGACGAGGTCGGAGTGTCGCCATTACTGAGGCCAGCAGCTTTGCGCTTGGCCTCGAGGATCTGTCAATGCACCACCGAGAGAGATCCGATCAACAACCAATCCACGAAAGCGAGGGAGCCCTGATCGCAAGCGCGCATCTCGATAGCGAGCTGCTGTGCTTGCTGCCACGCAAGAGCCACACGCGATTGCATACCTGCTTGCCTTGCAGCAACAACTTTCGACGTTCCTCGGCACTAACATCTGCCGACATCATGGCTCCGACAAAGAGACAGCAGTAGTCGTAGTAGCGAGCTACAACTGCAAGCGAGGTTGAATAGACAGCGAGCCAGCGAGGGATTGATTGGTGTGAGAGAGCGAGCGAGCGATGATGTGGATGCCTGAGCGAGAGAGAAGCGACAACCCAGACGAGGAGTAAGTCTCTCACACGGGGTATGGGTGTGAGTCGCTCTTGAGCCTCGTTGCGTTACGCTGCAGGAGGTATGAGTGGTGCTTCTCTCTTGTTTGCTCTCCTCTTCCTCGCTGCTGCTCGCGTCTCGTATCTCCCACACACGACCATGGTACGCGGCCTACAGCCTATCACCTGGGCCGCTCTCTCTCTCTCTCTCTCTCTCTCTCTCTCTCTCTCTCTCTGATGTATTGGTTACTTGTTTTGTGATAGGCCTCCCCGAAAGCATTCCCGTTGGCTGATGCGGCCACCACGAGCGTGATCCTCGATCTCGTGCAGCAAGCCTTCCACTACAAGCAGCTCAAGAAGGGCGCCAACGAAGGTATGTCTGCGCCTCCTCTCCCGTCTCGGGCGCCTCTTTCTCCCGAGAGAGAGAAAGAAAGAGAGATATTGCGAGCAACGGACAACGCGAGACTCATGCTGGACTCTTGGTGACACCACATGCAGCCACCAAGACCCTCAACCGTGGCCAGTCGGAGCTCATCGTCATGGCTGCTGACACCGACCCGCTCGAGATCCTGCTGCATCTGCCGCTGCTGTGCGAGGACAAGAACGTGCCGTACGTGTTCGTTCCCTCGAAGCAGGCGCTCGGTCGTGCGTGTGGCGTCTCGCGCCCGGTCATCGCCGCCTCGATCATCTCGAACGAGGGCTCTCAGATCAAGTCGCAGATCTTGACGGTCCGCAACACGATCGAGTCGCTGCTCTACACCTCCTAAGCAACCACCATATGCACGACCGATCGAGAGCGAGCGAGAGAGCGCCATTCAGGCGTCGAGCCGCACGAGCGCATGCCCACCTGCCTCCTTCTCCCGTCCCGACCGCCGTCCATCCGTCGTCCATGTGCATCTTCCTCCGGCTTACCACACAGTGATTCCTTGTATGAGTTTTGGTTAGTTGATTCGAACCCGTCGTGCCACACTGGCACGCGCGTGCGTTCGTCTGCAGCATCGGTCGTTGTCTCCATCGAGAGATGACAGACACACGCGCCGAGTTGTTCCGACCGACCCGAGCAACCACAAGGCTTGAGTGTAAGTTGTACTGATTCAGAGTCCTCATCCAATTAGAACCCTTTCTTCTCCCCACTGAACTGAGCGTGCTCACCAAGGGCCTGGCTCTCACACACGCACACATAGCGCAAGGCAAGTTGCATCGCAGAGCGATAGCGAGGGAGGAAGGAGGGAGGACGACGAGTCGGGGTAGGCACGGAGACGCGGAGACGGAAGGCGCTGTTCCCAGAGCGGGACACGTGCGACGCGTCTGCTGTTGCTCGCTCGCTCGCTGCCACCTGCTGCTGCTCTTGCTCTCGTTGGGACCTCACGCGTGCTCCTGGTGCAGACGCTCGTGTGGTGACGGCAGTGTCGGCATGTGATCATCGATTGAGTGAGGGAGCGAACGAGAGAGCGAGCGAGAGCACGGTGAGACCAGCCGCCCCATCGTGTTGCCACAGGCACGATATGGGGCCCAGACCGCATAGCAATGGCAACAGCAACAAGCGAGCGATCGACAAGCAGCCATCTAATGGTGCCAGCAAGAAACACCGTCTACTGGACAAGAGCAGCCGTGGCAGGGGTGATGGCCGCGCGCACGAGCATGCCACAGCGAACGGAGACCACAAGCACGACGACGACCACCACCTCGACAGCACCAAGAAGCAGAAGCGCCACAAGGGCAAACGCCGCAAGGGCGCTGCCGCCGACAGCCAAGCATCAACCGAAGCTGCGGCACAACCACAGCAAGCACAAGGGGACGACATGGATGGTGGTCGTGGCGACGAGGAGATCGACTCGCACGCCCACAAGCGACGCCGCTCGCGGCGTGGCGTCGAACTCGATCCAAGCCCCACCATCGACAACAACACGAACAACACGAACAACACGCCCGAGAGCGAAGCGACAAGTGGCGACGATGGGATGCAACTCGAGAGCGAGGAGGATGATGACGCACCAGTGCCACACCATCACCCCGAGCCGAGTTCGCAGAGGCAGCTTAGGTCGAGCGACAGCACTCGATCGACAGCGACATCGATTGATCCATCGATTTCGGTCGTGGAGCAGGAGGCGAGGCAAATGATCGAGCTGCAGCTGTGCTCGGTGGTCATCGACTTGCGCGATGCATCGGATCTCATTACACAAGCGCAAGAACGCAGCCCGCAGCAAGTGCAGCCAGAACAGCCACGCCAACGACGACGGCAACAGCAACAACCGGCGGTTGACCTTCAAGTTGCCACCTCGAACGCAGAGGCTCAAGATGACGCCCTTCCAACGAACTCGATTAGCGACTCGAGCAGTGAGACAAGCACCTCTCCAATCATTCCAACGACCATGGGCCGAGCAACAAGAAGAGCCGCCGATGCGAGATCAGCCGCCACAAGCGTAGCAGTGCCATCGGCCACTAGGAAGCGAAGGACAAAACCAACGCCAAGCCCATCCTCACCAACCTCACCAACATCAATCGTAGCTTCACCTCCGGCACCGCCGCCGACACTGGCACCACCCAAGGCGGCATCGAGTCGAACAACGAGAACCACACGATCGACTACCAGGGAGTCGGCCATCTCGCTGTCTTCGGCGCCACCCGCACGGCCGCCAGAGCTTGATTCAATCCCAACCGTATCGCCAATCATACCAACGCTACTCGTACTGACCAAGGCAGCCAAGGCAGCCAAGATACCCAAGGCAGCCAAGATACCCAAGGCAGCCAAGACAGCCAAGGCAGCCAAGACAGCCAAGGCAGCCAAGGTACCCAAGATAACAAAGGCACCACCGACATCGCCACCGACATCGCCACCATCATTGCCACCGACATCTCCACGAGCATCGCCACCATCATCGCCACCGACATCACTACGAGCCTCACCAGCATCATCGCCACCATCGCTACGAGCATCGCCTTCATCATCGCCTTCATCATCGCCTTCGTCATCGCCTCCAGCGTCGCCACGATCATCGGCACCAGCATCATCACCAGCATCATCACCACCGACATCACCACGAGCCTCGCCTTCATCATCGCCTTCATCATCGCCTTCGTCATCGCCTCCAGCGTCGCCACGATCATCGGCACCAGCATCGGCACCAGCATCGCCTCCGACATCACCTCCACCTGCAACCTCCAGTGGGTCAGAAGCACACTCGCCTCCACGAGTCTCATCCAGCCCTACTGCAGCCGCTGGCCAGTCACCCTCATCTCCGGAGACGCCAACAACGCCACGGGCCAAGAAGCTCAAGAGCCAGGATCGAAGGCAGCCATCGGTGCCAGCTCTAGCCGACGATTCGGATGAACGAGAGCCCCATGCTTCTCCCGATGGCCTGCTGCAGAACGGCACTACATCGAGCAGCCCGACGACGCCATCCTCGCCTTCATCTTCGGCACCGAACAAGAGTAGCAAGCGACGTAGAACCGAAAGCGACCAGGACGAGGGTGACGGCGACGGCGACGGCAACGAGGACGACGACGAGAAGCATCAGAGTATCAAGCACCGTCGCAAGCGGAGGCGCACGAGAGGTGGATCGAGAGCGGTGCGCAACAACGAGCACCAAGTGACGAAGGAAGAGGCTGCACAGCAAAGTAGCGAAGCGCTGCGCGAGCGGCCGAATCACTTGATGGGTAGTACCAGCGCGGCGCATGTCGAGAGACCAGTACTTGCGGCGCCACTCTCGCTGCGCGAGCCACCGACGATCATTACGAACGTGGCCGAGATCTCGATTCCACAAAGCTCTCAAGCCATGTTTCCGGGCAGGAGTTACACTCGAACCACGCTCGATGCGGTCGAGAGTGCTCTCATGAATGCGCTGGCAGCTCAGGACACAGTGGAGCAACTCGAGCGGCGCAAGAGCGAGCACATTCTACGGCTTGCGCGCGCGTATGGCGAGCTGCAACAACCAGCCATCTTTAAACGAACACAAGAGTTATCAAACGTGACTCAATTTTGGTTCTATGTAGTACGTTGGCCATGCACATCAGTTGGTTCTTGACGAATCCCTCCACTAATACCTCGGCTGCGTGTGCGCGCGTGCCTGTGTGTTGATGCGCAATAGTTTATGAATCATCCCTTGTTGAGTGAGTTGTTGAGCGAGATCGACATTGCACTCTTGAAGCGATGCTACTCGATGGAATTAATCGAAGACAAGGAGACCATCGGGTTCACTCTATCATTTGTACGTTCTCTTCTCTTCTCTTCTCTTCTCTGAGTAACTGAGTGAGTGAGTGAGTGAGTGAAATCTGACCAACGAAACAATCGGCTAGTCCTTTTATCACATGACCTCATTCGTGAACACATTCATGATCTTTAAGCGATTCGTCTTCTCGGAGGATACGGTCGTCATTACAACATCGCCGTTCCAATGGACGAAAGGCATGAGCGATATGCGATTCGAGGCAGTGAACTTTTTGATGGGCCTCGATGACGAGTACGAGGCGGCGATTGTGATTCGTGACGAAGTGTGGGTCGATCCATTCCGCTTTCATCCAGTACGTGATGCCAAGTGTTTGCTCGGTGCTGCTCTTCGAACGACTCTGACCGTGGTTCAATTCTTTGCCCACCCGCCACACGCGCACACAGCGATTCATGCCTGAGGAAGCAATCCTGTACAACGAAGTACCGGGGCCAACCAAGGACCTGCAATTCCTTTGTCCTCTTGGCTCCGCAAGCACGAGCACCAGCACCAGCACGTCCTTCAGCACTAGTAGCAGCAGCAGCAGCAGTAGTGATTCGATGGCGACGACGGTGACTACGACACCAACGACAAAATAGCGAGATTAGTTAGTTTGTGCGAGAGATTTTTACGAGAGTGTACATAGACTTGTTTTTACAGCGATTTGTGGTAGAGTTCATTTTCGCACGTGTAGCCGACGAAGAATACAATAGCAATGCGCAAGCGGTCTTCGCGCGCGTTCGAGGACATTCTGAGTGACAAGGTTGCGAGCTAGTAGTCAAAAATCTTTGGTATGACTGACAACCATATGGAGGCGATGCATGCGTCGCTCACAGGCTGAGCCGACCGGCCGAGCGACCGAGCGACCGACCTGCCGATCGATCAATTGCGTGACACCGAGCTAACTGGCCAACGAATAGATAATAAGCTGCAAGCTGGTTCCTCCGTCTCCTTCTCTTGGTATTTCGTCGGTTCGATCCTCGTGTGGATGGAGGATACTGTATTCTCAAGTAGATATGTACACACGCACAAACGAGGCGGTTGATCGGCAAGTATATAGTACTTACAAGGGAAGACACAAACACAAACACGCGCACGCACGCACGCACGCACGCTCGCAGTGAGGAGGCGCCTCACCGCGTCGAGATGGGCATGCGTGGTTCCTGTCGCGCAAGCGATCTTGTCGTCACTGGCGTGTACGGTGGCAGACTGGACATGGGTGTGCAGATCGGCGCGTAGGACGAGGTGGTGGCGGTGGCGGCCGAGGTGGGAGTGGCCGAGGTCTTGGCAGCCGAGTGGTAGAACTCGAGCAGCTCCCACTCGAGGGCGCGCTTCTGCTGCTGCAAGAGCGACACCGCACGAAGGAGCTCACTCTTTTCGGAGTTGACGGCCGAGAGCGCAGCGTGAGCACGAGCGAGCTCGCTCCGTAGTGCAACGAGTTCTGACTCAGAGGAGGAGGCCGAGCGTGAGGTGGTCGCGGCAGAGAAGGTCGATTCGGCGGCGGATGGGCGGTGGAGAGCCGGATCGGCAGGTTGAACGGGAGCAGCAGGAGACGGAGACGGAAACGGCATGGCGGGTAGCGCAACGTGTGCATATGGCTGCGCGTCAGCAGCGGCGGCGCGGGCGGGGCTTGACGGTGGCGAAGGGAGCGTCGAGGCCGGGTCACGGATATGCTGTTGGGGGTAAGGGGGCTGACGATGGTGCGAATGATGAGGATGGTGAGGAGGCTTCATGGGCGGCAAGCAACAACCGCTGCTGCTGCTGCTGCCGCCGCTGGATAGAACGGTCACGCTGCCTCGCGCGGCAATCGCGGCCGAATGGGGAGCAGCCGATGTAGGAGCGGCAGGAGGAGGAGGATGAGGATGACGGGCGACGGGAATTGCAGGCAGAGATCGAAGGGGTGGTGCTGCAGCAGCAGTGGGTGACGACGACGAGCACACGGTTCCAGGAGCGGCGAGTGAAGGGAGGCTGCGGCAGGGTACCGAGGTGGCGAGGCGTGGTTGTGGTCGAATCGGGTGGCCCGGATGTAAAGTTGTGGGCTCGGTGGCCGACGACGAGGACGACGAGGACGACGACGGAACAGCAGGCGAATGTGGCGGTGAGGAGGTGAGAGACGCCGGCGACGAGGGCGCAGGAGTGCCGGAGGGCGATAGCGAGGGCCACGTGGGACACGAAGGCGGGTAAGAGGCTACGCGCTGCGGCGGCGGCGAGCGGCGGGTGGACGGGGCGTGAAGCGGCGGCGGAGGGAGAGCCGTGACGAAGGAATGGTTCGCGGCGGCGAATGGCGTCGACGCCACGCCGGTCGCGGCGCACACCAGGTGCGACAGCGCGAGCGCCCCGGTCTTGTGCTCAGCGGCAACAGCGTCGTCATCGTCGTCGTCCGAAGTGTAGGCGCTGTCTCCGTCGTCGTAGTAGGAGGAGGGCGGCGAGTAGGGCGAGTAACGGCGCGAAGGCGACGCGTGGCCCATGGCGCCGTTGGCGGCGCACGACGAGCCAGCGGCGGCGGCGGCAGCGGCGCGGCGTTTGGCGGCTCGTCGACGACGCTGCGCCTCAGCACGGCGCTGACGAACGATGGGGCGCTTGCAGTACTCGCGCTGATACGCGCGCTGATAACAGGTCTCGCACATGCCCTTGATGGTGGCGAGGCGTGGCGGCTCATGCGAGCTCTCGGGGCTGGTGCAGCACGACGAACACAGGCGCGAGTCCTTCATGGCGGCGCCGAGCGTGGGTGGAAGCAATGGCGGGTGGTGCGAGACGGAACGAGCACGGAGCGGAGCGGAGCAAAGAGCGGAGTCCGAGGACGGACGAAGAGGAGCTGGCGTGAAGCAAAACAACTGTCAAGAGGGAGAGAGAGAGAGAGAGAGCGCAAGAGCACAAGAGCAAAGCACCACGAACTAAGCGCGAGGGGCCGCTGGAGGGGCGAGATAGCAGCGGGAGGAGAGAGCGCGCGACAAGAAGCTGCGCGCAGCCCGGGGAGACGGCCGAGGTTGGGGGAGAAGCGAGAGCGACTCGCGCGGCGGGGCGTGCGTGCGAGGGCTGGGCGCGAAGGGACTGGGGGTGAGTGTGGGCGTGGGCGCGCTGGTGGCGCGTAGTGAGGCCGAGTGCCTTGAGGCTGAGGGAGAACGGTGGCATAGTGCCGACGGAAAACTCGCAGCACCGGAACCCGATTGGTCCAGGTCAGACGCCAAGTCGGTCGTTCGGGTCGGCGCGCCTCATCTGCCTCGGCACACGGCTTCTGCATGGTGTCTGGAGCGTGTGGCAAGTCGTTGCCAGCTCCAGCTATCGCGCTCCACCGAGAGGCGGCCGTATCACAGAGATATTCTGCGCGAGGAGGCCCAAAATGGCAATCTTCCGTTTGATCTACAGGATATTGTATCCCTTGGTCGGCGCTGCGCAACGAGTGCAATAAATCATGTGGCAGCGCACCCGGTGACGATGAACAGCGTGCCGGGGCTGGAGAACAGCGGCAGAGGCTGGTACGCGAGGTCGCTCGTGAGCCTCGGCACTTCAGGCACGTTTCCTTGCTTACCTCATGTGCCGTGGCCAATTCGCCGCGGTTCGACCTGCCCGGCGCTGCCTTCCTTTCCGGCGACTGCGCCACTCTCTCCCCTCCCCCTCCCGTCCCTCTGCCCGCTCCTCTGCCATGCCTGCGCGGCCGTCACGCTTGCGCTCCCCCCACTGCCGAATGCCGGCCCGCTCGCGGTTTGGCTTGCGCTGGCGCGTGCTTAATTCGTGGCGCACGTGGCGCGAAGTCCTGAAGCCGGCAGAGCCCTCAGCGCGGTACAATCTGAGTCGAGAGGTAGTAGTTGGCTCCGGCGACGTCCGACAGAAAGACCTGGCTCTGCCACTTGTTGCATACGTCGGCCCGCCAGTCGCCAAGCATGTAGTACGATAGATCGATGCCCAGCGTGCTCTGTGCGTGTGCCGCCCGCCGCCGTCGTGGTGATGCATAGTGTTAGCTACATATTAATCCTCGGCACAGAGCGGCGCACGAATCTTTGGTTCAAGGTGAGCGAGTTACGCACGTTGGTTGCTGGATTGTATGGCGGCCAAGCAAATTGTGTCGAACGCTTCTTGTCGCATCCGCTTGGGTTGAGGCACCGCGCAAACTGTGCAGCACGAGCACATGAGCCCCCCGAGAAGCAACCAACGCTCCTGCAAGCGACGCAAGCGAGGCAAGCGAGGCGTACGTTGGTCCACAGCGAGGTCACCTCGGCTGCGAGGACAACCTCGCGTGCGCTGAGTCGGTTCTTCTGATACAACACGTAAGGTATCTCGGCAGTGTGCGTGGCATTCAACTGACGCAACGGTCTACACAACAGCGCGGGGCAGCGATGGTCAGCGAGCCGCTCCGGTCGTCAGATTGTCCGCTCATCGATCGTACCCTTGGTCAGGCGCATGCGAGTACAGGTATCGATACACTGGCTGAGAGCTTTGCTCGGCAAGCGAGTTGGCAATCAAGCGCGTGCCACACGTGATGACATAGTCCGACAATGACTCGCCCAGGACGCGCCAAAAGTCTCCTGCCTGTGTCGTCGTCGTTGTTGTTGGCTCGCCGCCACGAACTGATACACGCACGAGTAGCGCGTACCTGGTAGGCGTCGCTGTAGAAGGCTTGGCCGAACAGTGCGAGACCATGGGTGCCGAGGCACGCGTCGTTCAAGTACGTGTACTGTTGCTTGCTCATGGTCATGGACCTGTTGGTGAGCATGAAGCTGAAGAGATTGCCCTCTTCCAAGTTGCTGCCAATCAGCACTGGCACCTTCTCCACATTCCACCCACCACCGAGGCCGCTTGGTTAGCGCCGCGATACCGCAGCGTGTGCCACGAGAGTCTATCGTACATGGTTGAACTTGCCACGCGAAAACATCACCATCGGCTGCGCCGTGATCTCGACGCCATCTACCATCGGGATGAAGACCGACCAAAGCGGGTCGCAGAACTTGCAATTCGCAAGCTGCGTGGCGTTGACCTGCCTCAAGCACTCCAACTGCGCAGCGGCGTTGTTGGGGTTGGCGCATCCGAATCTGATTCGCATCAGTGACACGCCGGTCCACACATGGCGTTCGGTGAGTAGCTCGCAATCGACGACGCGCGGCCTTGTGCGCGCGCTCTCTTACGTCTCTGCAAATTGGTCCGCCACTCGGAGTTGCTCTGCAAGCAATTGCGTCACTCACCAAGAACAAACACACCCCACCACCGCCGCCGCCGAACTGCCACCCGCCACTTTGAGATCAGAACGCAACAATGCGCTGCGTACCCGCCACGGTCGGATACATGGCATAGCCCGGAGACTCGAGGATCGCCGCGCGGTAGGTCGAGAACGAGCCAGGCATCAAGAGGTGGAAGGCCACCGAGCCACCGCCAGCACTCTCGCCAAAGATCGTCACCGAGTTGGGATCGCCGCCAAACTCCGCAATGTTATCTTGTACCCACTGCAGCGCCAGTCGTTGGTCGAGTAGGCCAAAGTTGTTGACGCTGGTGTTGGTCGCAAAGAAGCCTTTCGAGTCGAGTCGATTCCACGTTCGGTAGGATTCCGAGTTCGGTAGCAAGCAACGAAGCACACACGAGCGTCCAACGGTGAGCAGCACAAGAAAAGGCGTACAGCGAGCGAGAGAGAGACAGAGACAGCAAAGTCTAAGCTCTAAAGCGATAGATAGATACACGCGTGTGGGATGGTGCTTGAGAGTTGAGCGACGGCCATCAATGATGAGTGGCCGACTGCTGGACAGAAGAAGAAACGGGCTCACGCATGTCGGAGCGCACGCGAGAGCGACAGAAGCAGAAACGAGTAGATATGACGCAAAGGCTGTCGCGAGAGATATATCACAACCGACCATCGACGATCTCGTACCGAGCGCGCCCAGGCGGTAGTTCATCGTCACCATCACGGTATTCGTTTCGTTCTATGGAGCGCGCGCTCGTGATCATCAGTGCCGTTCTCTCGCTCGCTCGCGCGGCCAACACTGACGTACCACCATTGGAATGCCGTTGAACGCCACTCCACCGTTACCGACTTGGAACGAGCCGCCATGAATCCAGACCATCACGTGCCATGGAGCGTTGGCCGGGATCGATGGTGCATAGACGTTGAGGTACAGGCAGTCCTCGCTCATGTTGCCCGATGGGTCATCTGCACCAGCGACAGCAGCGTGAGCGCGACACCCCGCTCACGGGCGCGAGTGGCTGCGTACAGCTTGCGAATTGGGTGCAATGTGGCTTGTACGCAGTGGTCTGCAGCACGTTGGTCCAAGGAGCTGGTGGTGCTGGCGCCTAGAAAACGGTTGGTATCAGAGCAACACGCACGCGACCTTGTGGCGACGAACGCGCGCGCGCGCGCGCTGTGCCATACTGTCCATCGGGCTGCTCCCGTGGGCGGAGCGGCGTAAGGGATGCCAAGGAAGGAGTCGACGCTGCGAGCGGTAAAGCCTGCATGTCACACACCAGGGTCAGTGGCGTGGCGGGACAGCGGACACAGACGCCGCTCCGGTACCTTGAATCGGCCCAGCAGACGTGTTGACGATGCGAGATGGCGGGAGCGCCGTCGCTTCAGCCGCCGCAGCAGTGAGCGCCACCGCCAACATCAAGGCGACGAAAGCAACAGCGCGGCTCATGGAGAGTGAATGAGAGAGAGAGAGAGCGCGAATGTGAGTGAGAGTGGGGCGTCAACAGGGGAGAGCCACGAAGTGAATGAGCGAGGGAAGCGGCGGCCTTCTCTTATGAAGGAGCGGCACGAAGATTCTCAGCCGCTGCACCACGGCGGTTACTCGTTTGTTCCCCTCACGCCCCACGCCGTCGGGGTGTGTTTACTCGCTAGCAAGTCTCGTGACGTGTGGCGTGTAGCGGGGGGCGTCTTGTCGCGAGCGAGGCCCCAAGCTCCAGCCGTGCCCAGCATCAGCCGCCGCGGCACCAAGTTGCGTTGTGGCGGGAAGGAACCTCGTACCCCAAGCAGCACACGGGCGATACCGCCGAAATTCCGAGTGCTGGAAGCATGGTGGTGGGTTTATGAGGCCCTTCCTCTCAGCGCGGCGCTCCTCATTCGCTCGCTCGCTGCCTCCTGCCCGCTGCCTCCCTGTCTGCCCAACCCAACCCTCTCTCAGCAACCACCTTCTCTCATTGTTACGGATCTACCATGTCGACCTCGACCAAGTTTGCGCGATTCATCAACCAGTTCAACAGCGGCGATCTGGCCGGACCTGCTCGCGATGTCGTGTGGGTGCTCGCGACACAGACCTGCCCCGAGGTCTTGACGACGCTGGCCGAGAAGCAGATTCAGTCGGTGCCCGTGTGGGACGAGGAGTCCAAGACCTTCATCGGCATGGTCGATGTGTTGGATCTGCGTACGTAGCCGTCGTCGTGCAAGCGAGCCCCGAGCGCTCGTTCGCTTGGCCTCGTGCGAGCCCCGAACCTCGCTGACATGTGTGTCGGCCTGCGTAGTGACGCTGCTGGTGGTGATGAACACCGCCAAGGACTTTGCCGACCTGCTGGCGACGCGCCCCATCTCGTGGGAGGAGTTCTCGCAGGTCGAGATCGATATGTTCTCGCGCCAGACGGTCAAGGAAGTCTGCAGTATGTCTCTCTCTCCCTCTGATCGCAAATGTAAACGCGAGTGCCATCGTGGACGGCTCGCTAACGACGATGCTCTCGGTAATTGTTGTCGCTCGTGTGATCGTCGTCGTGGTGGTGGTCGCCGTTGGAAAGATGCCTCGAGGCGCAACCCGTGGTGCCCGGTGCACTTCTCGGTGCCGCTGCACTCGCTGATGGACATGTTCGGCAACGACGTGAACCTCCATCGCGTCGGCATCGTCAACGACGCCGGCGACGTGACCGGCATCGTGACGCAGTCGCAGGTCATCCGCTTCCTCGCCGAGAAGGTCGTGAGCTTCTCGGGCGTGGCCGACAAGCCCATCAGCTCGTGGTACACGCCATCGGGCAAGGTGGTCTCGGTGCAGTTGACCGACTCGACGCTCAAGGCCTTCCAGACCCTCCTCTCCAACGTACGAACGCCCACACACACTGTTGCCGCACACTCTCGCTCACTGACGGCCTGCTTGGTGCATCGTGTCTACACAGAGTGTCTCGGGTGTGGCGGTCGTGGATTCCACGGGTTCCATCGTCAACACACTGAGCGGCAGCGACATCAAGGTCTCGCTCGGCAAGAACATCTTTGCCGACCTCAACCTGCCGCTGCCCGAGTTCCTTGCCAAGTCCAACGAGTACTTTAAGCGAGTACGTAGTCGCACTGGCACGAACCAGCCTCCGGAAGCATTGCTAACTCACCTCTGGCACTCCGACGTGCAGCACTCGCACCCTGTGGTTGCCACCATGTCCGAGACGCTCGAGTCGGTGCTGAACAAGCTCAACGACAATCACATCCACCGCCTCTTTGTGGTCGACGCCGCCAACCGACCGATCGGTGTCCTGTCGTTGTGCGACCTCATCTCGCACCTCAACGTCACATTCAGCGAGTGAGTGCAACTGCAGCCTCGCACGCCCAGATGCCTTTCAATACTCCCTCTCGCAAGTACCCCACACCCCCAAACTATCTATCCATCTATCCACATTATCTGCTTTAACGTTCTCTCTCTCCAGTTGCCAGTAGTACTGTATACTAGCTTGTGCAATTCGAGCATTCTCCATCGATTCGTGCATACGTCGTAATTCTGCCGATTGTGCAGCTCCATAAAAACCTCGTGAACGAGAAGACAAGCATCGGGAGAATCCGTAGGAGGCATGGCAATGTATGATACGAAGTTTTATGCACAGCCGCGGCAGGATCGTGCGGCTGTGGCGGGCGGGCGGGCGGCGGCATAGCGTCCAAATGAGTGCTGCGGCAGTAGGCGCGTGTGTGGCTGTTGATGTGTGCGAATGAGCTTGTGGGCATGTTGGGCTCGCTCATCTAGTACGGTGCGTGGCGATTGTCGCGGCGAGAAGAGTGGCCGCGCTCGTCACCGCCGCTTCCGCGCATCGAGTCGCGGTCGTTGCGATGGCCGCCTCGGTCGTACTTGTCCTTCTCGCCCGAGTGCCGCAAGCTCGACGACGAGCCACCCGTACCGCTGCTGCTGCCGCCGCCGACACCGCCTCCGCTGCTGCTGCCGCTTCCACTGCCAGCTCCGCCTCCGCGATCGCGGCTGTAGCTTGAAGACGAGTGGTTGTGGCGACCGCTACCACGTGTGTCCTTGGACGACCGTTCATCACGATGGCGCACTACACGAGAAATGCATGAGACGCAGGTTCGAGACGCGCACTGTTGCGACTGCAAGCAAACTTGTATGTGCTTGCTTGCTTGCGTGCTTGCTTGCTTGCTTCTACGTACTCGGTCCACCGTGATGCTCGGAAACGCCGCCACTACTGCTGCCGCCACCTCGAGAGTACGAGCCGCGGCTCGCTCCGTCTGTCCGATACGAGCCGACGTTGTCGTTGGTTCCGCCACCTCGGTGCGAGTTCGAGTGGCTGTCTCCTTTGCTGCCACTCGCCGACGAGGAAGTGTACGAGGAGCCTTCGTGCCGATGGTGTGATGATTGGCTGCCGCCCTGCGATGGAGCAACACTTGCTCCACTCGCAAGAGGCGGCGGTGGCAGTGGTGGGGGCGGTGAAGCTGGCGGGGGCGGCGGTGACTCTGGTGGCGGTGGCGGCGGTGGTTGCGGGTTGTGGGCGTGCTGTGAAGAGGAAGGGCCTGGAGCCGGCTTGCCTGCGCCACTGCCCTCGCCAGGAGGAGGAGGAGGTTTGTGTCGCTAATGTCCATGAGCCAGACAGTGCCCAGGAGCGAGAAGTGAGAAGCGTGCTCTTGAAACGTGTCGACGACGAGGAGGAGACGTACCATTGCAGCAGCGGCAGCGGCAGCCGATGATGATGAGGATGAGGATGAGGAAGTCGTTGTGGTACTTGGTGTAGGTGGAACAGAGCTCGAAGGCTGGTGTGCATGTGGCGGATGATGGTGATGGTGGTGGTGTTGGTGGTGGTGCGGTAGACTCGCGATCGCTTCGATGCTCGTGGCGTCGTATAGATCCAGAATCTGCTGCTGAATGTCTGCAGGCAGCCGCCGATACGCAAATCGAGAGTCAGCGTCAGCGTGTATGCTCGCTCGCTTGCTCGCTTGGTTGGTGACATACTCTCCATGTCTTCGCGACCAAGCTGCGCTTCCAGACTCTTGGTCTTCTCGGTGGCGAAGCTCGGATGGAACTTGGTGGCAAGATAGATGGCGGCGATGGCGATCGAGCTCGGCGTGTATCGAAGGCACAAGTCGGTCCGAAGACTGCGTTCCCAGCCAGCAAGCAAGCAAGCAAGTGCACACGCAGGGGTTGAGTACAGCTGTATGAGAGGAGGGGTCGCTGGGTCGCTGCGGTCGCTGCGGTAGCTTTACCTGTCGTTCACGAGATTCCAAGCGACTTGCGCGAGTCCTTGCGTGCCTATCGATACAAAGCCGCCGGTGGCAGCAGCGTGCTCTCCAATCAATATCGTCAATGTGTACAATGGCGAGAGGAGTGATTTTGCGACGGTGCCATGAGCGCGGCGCGTACGCGCGCGCGTGTACCTTCCAGTTGCTTGATGGCGAGCAGCAGATACTGATACGGATGATCGACGATGAAGTTGAACGAGATCACCTGCAGCAGGAGCTTCTCGGCGTACAAGATGCGGTCCTTCATGTCGAGGAACAGCTGGTGATCCACACGCGTCCACCGACGAGAGCGATCGATCATCAGCACGTGTGGGGCCATATGCGCGCGCGTATCGCCCACCCACTCACTCACTCACACACAGCACGATGCCAGATCGCGCGGCGCAAGAGCGGCCTTTGAACCTTTGCGTCTTCGCGGAGATGCTGCCCTGTGCTTCGGTAGTGCACGACGGCCACGATGTGCTTGAGCTTCTTGGGCGTGTCCTCGACCTTTCCAGCGAGAAACAAGCAGGCGCCCGCGATGATCTACACGATCGGTCGGTGTGTTAGCGCGTGATAGCTCGATCGATCGATCTTGATCGAGCGCGCGCGCGAGAGAGCTCGTCCGTGCCTCAGGTTCCCATTCTCGTCGTGAGTATCGATGATAGAAGCGATGGAAGAAGTAGATAGCAGTGGCCGAGGTCAAGTGCGGACTATCGTCATCATCGTCGTCATCAAGAGCAGCAGCAGCAGTAGGAGCAGGAGAGGTCGATAGCGCGGGTCAGCTCGTGCTACTCAACGCACTCACATACAAGCACGACACACACAGGCGCGCTCATCATCATCACCACCACGTACAACTGAAGGCGCGAGCCACAGTCGAGGATGAAGAGCACGCCGCGCTTGCGCTCCTGCGCGTCCTCCTGCGACTGGTCGCCCGAGTAGATGCCCTCGTGGTAGACGTGCGGCGACACCGATGCTCTGCTGCCGTCGACGGCGCGTGTGCTGTGATGCGGCGCTGCCCCGGTCGCCGCAGGCTGCGCGCCCGGTGCAGAGGCGCTGCCGCTCGAGGAGCCACTGCCGCTGCTACCGCTGTGAGCCGACGCCGTGCGAGATGGGGCCGCTGTTGTGGAAGACGACGAGGTCGAACTGCTGGCCATGGTGTGCGAGTCGTCAGGGGTGCTTCGGACGCTCACGCGCTGCGGTACGCTCTCGCGGTCGATATCAGCGATCGTATCGTTCGTGCTCTACGCGCCTCAAGTGAGAAGACGAGCGTCTAGAACACAAGGTGGCGCGACGGAGACAGATAGATAGGATGCGATGGCGATATGGGCGAGCGAGCGATGCGTGCGGCGCGAGGGGAACAAGCAGAGAACGCGCGCAGCCTCGATCGACCTCGATCGACCTCGCGCACTGACATGGCGAGCGAGCTGGCTACCTCTCTCTCCGCGTGTCTCGCTGACTCGCAACGGGGAGCTCTTTTCGGTGGGACAACGGGGAGTGTTGGGTGGGAGATCGACGAGTCGACTGGGGCACCGACGAGGATGTGTATAAATGCGTATCTTGGCGGTGGATATCAATACAAACACGGTGGTGGCAGCGGCGGTGGTTTTTACAGATGGCAGCATCATATGGGCGTGAGTCAGCAGCACTCGAGCGTGAAGTGGCACGAGTGCTTGGCGGCGCCAATCTCGACTCAATGAGCGAGGATATGAATCAAGTTGTTGAACTGCGTCGTCTTGGTGCCGAGGCAGGTACAGATGAGCTTGGTGAACTCGACCGCGGCTTCTTCCTCGGTCAGATCGGTCAGGAACGCCTCTCGCATGTAGTCGATGTCGCGTGGGTCCGTCAGCTCCGGAATACCAGTCGAGAGCATCTGCCGAGAGGCACCAGTGGCCGGGATTAGTCGGTGCCAACAAGGAGAACGCAACGGTGCTCGTGTGCCTCTCGACGTACCATTGCAAAGAGATTGATGAAGCGGTTGGCCGACTTGCGGAGAATGTTGAATGCACGACAGCAGAGCTCGATGAAGAGCGCAAAGTTGTCTCCCTTCTCGCCTCCCATCACGTAGGCAAAGTCGGGCGTCAACACGAACTTGGCTCGCTCTCGCTTGATACCATACTTTTTCTTGTAGTTGCCGAGAAAGTGGCCTGTGTTCGCGCGCACACACACACCAGCCATTGGTGAGAAGAGGCGGCGGCGCAATCGCAGACAAGACCAGAGGTTGGTACGCACCAAAATCAATATGGAAGAGCTGGCCCATCTTGGTCAACATGATCTACACGCACGCCCGGGTGGCAGACGTAGTAAGCCAACCATTCATGGTGACAGCACACGAGCACCAGCCACGTGTCACACATGTTCGACGTACATTGTCGTTGTGGCGATCTCCAATTCCAAGTACGTAGGTGGCCACACAGTAGCCAGCGCACGAGTACGTGAAGCGAGTGACGGCGGCCTGGTACTCCTCGGGTGTTGGATTGTGAGCCATGAGCCAGTTTGCGAGCGGTGTCTTGCTGAAGGCTGCCACGGCACCGCCCTCCTGGCGAGTGATCGCAGCAGTGGTGCTCGAGTTTAGCACGACCTCGATCATGCCGACGCCGTCGCCGGTGGAGATACAGCCGTAAGGCGAGAGCTTGAGATCCAATCCCGCTTGCTTCCAAAGCTACATAATTGGCGTGTATCGGTAAGTCGCTGCACATACTCACTCAAACCTCTCTCTCTCTCTCTCTCTCTCTCTCTCTCTCTCTCTCTCTGTCTCTGTCGCTCATGACGTACCCGATCCATGATTCGAATGATTTGTAGCGTGAGCATATCCTGGCGCAGATCGTCACCCGACTTGAAGATGACGTACAGTGGCGCTCCGACCGGATCGGCGTTCTTGAACACCAACCAAAGCGGCAGCTTCTTGGAGTCCATGTATTTACATTTTTCGATGATAAGCCCGTTCGCCTCGAGACTGATCATACGCGGGCACGAAAGCCGAGGAACGTGAGTGGCGCTACAGGTACAACTTACTCACAGCGCGTGCGTCAGTACCTTGGGCTGAGAGGCAGTTGAAACTTGTCCGGGAGCTTGAGCTTGCGCAACTCGTTCAGCATGATTTGCTTACGCTCCGAGACCGGAATGGTCTTGATCATGTTGGCGACGGTGGTCAGGTCGGTCAGCAGCAAGTTCTGGTTCTCGAGCTGGTTGAGGTGCGAGCCGCAACCGTGCAGGTAGGCCTCGAGCAGCAGACCATAGCGTTCGGCGATCTCGAGCACATGCATCTCGGCCTTGAGGTACCAAAAGAATGCATGGCCGACGCGCCGACTTCGCAGCGCTCGGCGAACCAAGAAGCGTGCCAGAGCGCTGTCGTGGTACGGCTCATACTTGAGCACCTGCACCAACTGCAGCAGATAGGTGGTCAAGTCTGCGTCGGAAAAGTCCTCGAGACACTTGACTGCGTATTCTCGGACTTGGCGATCAGCAAATCGCGAGTCCAACAGCTGCACGCAGGAAAAGTAAGCACATGAGTATTACAAACAGCGAGCGAGTGAACGAGAGTGCGAGTGAGTGTACCTCGAGAGCATCCAATGGAGAGATCGGCTCCCATTGTCCAAGCATTCGATGCATCTCGATCGTAGCTTGGCGGCTTGGCAGTGGCGTCGAGACGATGAACTTGGGTAGGCCACGCGGAATATTGTCGGCAACATACAGGCGATTGTTCCAAATCAGCTCCTTGTCCTCAGCCGAGAGAGGATACAGTGGGTCTGTCGAGCATGCCACAATCCACTCACTATCAATACTTGCGGGTCTTCACTCACACACACATACGTCCAGGAGCTAGCTGCGCGGTCGTACCCTTCTTCATAATGTCGATCAATCGCTGCGACACGAGATTGGGAGCCGCTTCGTATGGTGTTGGTTCTTCAAACGACGAATGAGTGAGTGAGTGCGAGACGGTGACAGCCACGTTCGAGCAGGGGCTCGTACCATATACTGCGTGGGTAGGATACACGACAGGCAACTGGAAGGTCTGAAATTGAGTGTACAGTACCGGTGCGTGCAAGATCGAGTTTGGTACACAGGTTCCTATGAGCGAGCGAGCGAGCGAGAGAGAGAGAGAGAGAGTAGCGAGATGGTCACATGGATATGAGTGCCAACCGTAACGATAGATCACAATCACATCGCGATGGGAGGAAGGGGCATACCAATTGGATTGGCAGGAGCATCGGGCCACATGCTGAATCCATACGGGCCAGCACGGAGCTCGTGCTTAAAGTTAAATAGTTGACAGTTCACCCATGCGATTGGCGTATCTCGCGATGGATCAGCTTCACCACGTGTGGTGGCATAGAGCGAGAAGCAGATTCGGGTGGCCTGCGAGTGCGGAGAGACACATTCTATTAGCAGAGACTCCAAAGGGAGCGGGAGAGCAACAGTGATCGACATACTCGAGGCAGATCACGCATCTGAATGCGGAACTGAAGCCACTGCTGCCATCGAGGATTGGCGTTGATGTCGATCAAATCGGTACACAGAGGCTTGCCAATCAAACTTCCACCGTGGTACAGACCAGCGGTGACGTAGAGACTCGCCGATAGGTCGTCAGCGAGCTTGGCGAACGATGTGCAGTACTCGGAGATGCCCTCGACGCCGGTGATCTTGATCGTGAAGCGTTGCGTCATCTCCCAGATCGATAAATACGTGCGCTGCTGCCACGAAAGCTCGGGTGCGCATATTTGGCTATGATCGTATAGCACAACGGTCTCCTCGAGGAGCTAACAATCACCATGGTGAGATGAATGAATGAATGAATGCCACGGCGGCAGTAGACAAACGCGAGAGAGAGAGAGAGAGAGATGGATACCTCATTTCCTTTCTCAAACATCTCAGTAAAGGCCTCCAGTGATTCGATATCGAGCTCATCCAAGGCGACGGACGGGGAGCTTTCGTTCTCTACAATGACGAATTCGATCTTTTCGTTCTTGGCAATACACCTTTTCACACAGAGATTGGGGAGTGAGGTTCGATCGGAGGGCAAGCATGAAGGATGATGGCGCTGAACATACTTGCGAACGAACTCGAACGAGGATAGCAAGTGTGAGCCAGCAAGATACTCAGTCAAGCCAGCAGCCTTGATGACAAAGTTCTCTGCTTGTTTGTCGGGCACCAAGCGTTTGTAATACTTGTCGAAGACGCGGGCGGCAAATTGATCAGCCGTCTCACCAGCTGAGCGAGTAAATAGCAGTGAGATTCAAGCTAGGTTAGACAGGCACGCAAGAGTAAACCAAAGGGGAGAGGAAGCGAGAGAGCAGTCGAACCTTGGATGGCAACCGTTTTCTTGACCTTGAGTAATGGCAGATGCACGCCGACAAGCAAGTTCTGAGAGCCACTCGAATCGAAACTCGGGTCGTTGCTAATCTTTACACTAAACCGTTTGGCTCGAGAGTCGTTGGTGCTGTTCTTTCGTTTGCGCTCTTGGTATCGCAACCTAGCGATTGACGTTCGGTGTCAGTAGGGAGCAAAGAGGCATGTGCGCTCACGTGCTGTGGCGTGTGTATGTGAGTGTTTCTCGGACCTGGCCATCGTGTGGCGGAAGCGCGAGATCTCCTCCTCGTCCGAGGCAGCCGTGACCAAGGTCGTGCCAATCAGGCGACGAACGCGCTCATCACGAGAGGCTTCGGAAGGAGTAAAGTATGGCATGGGTTTCGAGACCAAGATGAGCTTGGGCTGCTGGTGCGACGCCTTACACTTTTCAATGTAAGGTACTTGCGTCCTACAAAGGGCAAGAGAGAGAGAGTGTGTGTGTGAGAGATTACACGATAGATCGATGGATGGAGGGATGGATGGATGCGTACAATGATAGGGTTTCATCAATGATCACTTGGTTCTCACCGTAGGGCTTGAGAAGGAATTGTGAGGTCGAGATTTGGATATGTCTCGCTTGCGCCAAGAGCGATACATCTCGCTTAATGTCAGTGACGAGTGCAATGCAGTCGGTACGAACGATCAAACTCAGGCCTCCAGGAAGAAGGAATTGCACATCGAGGTGGTCACCCTACACGAGTGAATGGAGAGGAGAGCGCGCGCGCAGGCTCCAAGGTCAGAAGCCACCAGTGTTCGACGAGTGAGATCAAGAGGAGGACGTACGATAGCAGGTTGTAGCTCACTCTCGGAGATCTTTCGTGCAGCCCTTCGAGATGACAGCGGCGCAGCCGGGAGAGGAGTCGAGGGAGGGGCGAGTTGTGTCGTGGCAGGGACAGCTGGCGAGGGAGTCGGGGTGGGGGAGGGAGTGGTAGCAGGCGAGGGCTGCGGCGAAACGACCGGAGCAGCCGAGAGGGCCTTGGCACCGACGACGCAAATGATCAAGATGGGAACGAGCGGTTTGCTCAGACACTCTTTGATGTACGGCGAGTCGGTGAGCTTGGTCGTTAGGTCGATCAGCTCGTCGCGCATCGTCCACACTTGGAAGTCGGTGAGCTTGGCCTCCTCAGGAAAGTGACGCTAGCGGTAGCAAGGCGCTTGTGAGCATCATGCGCGGAGCAGTAGGCCGACCACGGTACAAGACTGCGTTGGCGCAACGCACGCAACGGGGACATACCTTGAGCTTGGTCATTGCTTGCTCGAGGAACTGCAGGCCAGTCGAGGTCTTGTACACGCGCATGATCTCTTTCCTATCACCGGGAAAGATGGTACGGATGCAGAAGGTCTACGGACACGAGATTTCATCGTATGTACACGAGAGGGTGCAGGGGGGGGGGGTACAAGTGAGTGAGTGAGTGAGTGAGTGAGTGAGTGAGTGAGTGAGTGAGTGAGTGAGTGAGTGAGTGAGTGATGGGCAGCAACCAGCAAAAGGAGAGGCTGCGTACCTCGGATGAAACCACAGAGGAGTCGCTATCTGTGCGTGGCTTGGGAGCAGCACGGCGGGCACCATTCGCTGGAACGCCATTGAGTGGTGCTGCAGAGGGTGATGGCGAGGCAGAGGCCGACGCAGAGGCCGATGCCGAGGTCGATGCAGCAGGGTCCTCGTCGTCGACCAGCACGAGCGGCGTCGTGATGTTGATGGGGCCGCGCTTCGGGATGAAGGGTCGAGGCGAGGGAGAGGTGGGCGCCGAGGCGGGCGAGGTGGGTATGTCCGACGAAGCGGATTGCTGCGAGCCCTTGGCAGGCAGGTCGGGCGAGGTCGGCATGGGCGAGTTGGCGCGCTTGGGAGCTTGACGACGCATGAGCGAGCCTTGCGAGCGCGAGGTCGTGAGTGTTGGCTTGCTGGAAGCAATGGGAGGTGGAGACGGCATGGTGGAGGCGGTACCTGCAGCAGCGCCACAGCCGCTAGAAGAGTCATCGACCGAGTTCGACAAGTGCGTGCCGGTGGGTTGCTTGCCTTCGCTCAGATCGATGTAGCGGCGCGGTCGCTGCGGCGGAACGCGGGCGGCGGCGGCAGGCTCGCCGCCGCCTGCACCGATCGTGCTCGCACTCGAGGACTCGTCGACGAAGCTGGCAGCGCGAACCGGAGTGCCGACGGCACCACCGCCACGGCCTCGGCCACGGCTAGCGCCAGTGGTGGGAGCGGCGAAGGTCGTGGCGGTACGCGGAGGTCGCTGCGGCTTGGCGCCTGGGGAGCCCGAGGACGAACCCGCGGTGCCGCCACCGCGCGGAGGCGGGACCGGAGGCCGCGTCTGTGCGCCGTTGACCGCCGGTGCGCTCATTCTCGCATCACCCAGCAGTATCGAGCGACACACACACGGAACAAGAGCGAGAGAGAGCTATCGATCAATCTATCTGCGTGTGCGAATGCCTGGGCACGTATGTACGCGCACGTGTGTGAGAGTGTGTGTGTGAGAGCGAGCGACAGACGCAGAGAGGCGAGAGCGACACCGATCAAACGAGAGGCGCTCGTAAGGCCCGCCACGAGCCCGTCGTTGCTCTACGCTGTAGATCGACGCTCCTCGTGTTGGTGCGTAGCGGCGGGAATCATGGACTGGTTCGAGAGATATCGATGATATATGGATGGGGGCAGTGTATTCCGTTGTAGCACACACACACACACATGCTTGAGGCCGTCACCAGATCGAGCAACAAAATGGCGCGGTAGCAGCTGCTGCAACCACGAGCCACGGCTCGACGAGTGAGCGGCGGCACTCACACGCGAGCGAGCGAGAACAGGCCAGAACCGACGCCGGTCATCAGAGCCGAGGTCCGAGAGAGACACGTGGTGCACTAGCGCATCGCACTCTCACTCCTGGATGCAGCCACAGGCGGGCGCCGTGCACCACGAGGAAGGAGAGGAGGAGCCGAGCGACGAGACACGGGGAGTAGAGGAGGACAGACGAAGAAACACAACAGCAAGCACACGATAGAAAGCGAGAGAGAGCGAGAGGTAGAAGGAGTAGTTTGACAGAGAGGGAGCGAGGCTCGATGTGACCACGCTAGGTCACGAGTGTCGTCGAGCTCCGCTTAGACACCGCTCTCACGGCGCGCCCACCAGCCGAGCGCGGCGCAGAAGAGAATGAAGGCAACGATCAGGCCGAGAGCGAGGCAGATGCCATCGCCAGCGTCGAAGGCAGCAGCGCCGTCTACCAGCAGAGCGAGCACGGCAATCAGGGCGACGAGGAGTGTGGCAACGAGGTTGTTCATGGCGGTCGAGAGCGAGAGCGAGAGTCGTGTGAAGAAGGCCGGGCCCAGACGCGAGACGAGCGGTGCGGTGCGGTGGTGGAGACGAAGAGAGCAACAAGGAGGAGAACGAGAGCGAGAGAGGACGAAGACGCGAAGGTGGTGCGCCTCTGCTTTTTCTCTCTGCTTTGGCCGAGGAATATTCCAACGCCGCTGCTGCTGTGGTGCCTCATCGGCCTCTGGCGCTGTTGCTGTTCCTAACCACCGACCGGCGCAATCCTCTGCCGTCATCGTGTGCCAGCGACTCTCTCGCAAAGCTCTGCTGATGACGAACACCACCACTACTGGATCTGCTCCTCAGCTGCAGGGGTAGCGGCTGGACCGCCTGCGTACCCCAGAGCGAATATCTTCCAGGTACCGGAGGAGCTCGCCTCTCCCGCTGTGTTCGGCGGTGCGCGTGCTGCGGCTGCGTCTCTCGTCGCCGCCTCGTGCTCGCTGCTGCTGCGGCGCCTTCTCTCTCGCTCTCCTTGTTGGGGCCGCACCGAGATGAAGAAGAACGAGAAGCGGCCACCGAAGCGCTCGGCACTCGAGGTCATCACCGATGCCACTGAGCGCTTCCATCGACGCAAGCGACAGCGCGTGGCGCCTCCTGTCGCGCAGCCTCTGCCTGCAGCACCGGCGGCGCCGTCGCTTGTGTCTCCCGAGAGCGTCGTGGTCGAGATCGCTCCTCTGTCGGCCGATGAGCTCTCTGCTACTTCGAAAGGTCGCGTGCTGCCACGCCGCGCTGCGAGCACCAAGCCCAAGTGCTACGTGCTCGACTCGTCCGACAGCGAGCGCGACGATGCCGACGCTCGCCAGTCAGCGACGCCGCAACGCCGCCGCCGAGCACCACCAGCTCCCGAGCGAAAGCTCAAGCGCGAGGACTCGACGCCAGTAGCAACACTCGAACTCGTTGACGACGATGACGATGAGTGGATTGATGAGGGCGCCGCACTGCAGAGCACCGCGAGCAGCAGCAGCAGCAAGGCACTCAGTGGCTCGCGGCGTTCCTTCGGCTCCACTGCCTCGGACCTCAACACCAGCCTCACCAGCATCGAGCACGACAGCGACGACAGCGAATGTAGTGCTAACGACGACGACGATGAAGAGTGGGAGGATGCATCGTCCTCATCAGCTGCTGCCACGACCACAGCACCCAAGTCGGTGGCGCCAAAGCAGCCGAGAATCACCAAAGCCGAGCCACCATCAACACCACAGCCAACCAACAATCCCGATGACGAGGACGATGACGACGATGACGACGACGAGTTCACTCGCGACCTATCGGCGATCCTCGGCGAGTGCCACGCTGATGGCGAGCCTCACCACGAGTTCGTGGCAGACCTCTCCTCCATGTACGCGTGCGACATCTTCGCTTCTTCTTCGATTGCCGTTCCTGACGACTTTCGAGCAACGTAGCTTGAGCACGCCGTCACAGCCCAAACTCAAGGCCGATCCCACGACTCTCGAAACCGTCAAGCAAGAGGATCACGCCAACGACGATGACAGCGAACAGGAACTGCTCGAGAACCCACGGCTCGAACCGATCGACGTCGACAACGAAGAGGCCACTCCAAAGCGCAAAGTGCCGGCGCGGCGACTCTCAAAAGAGGAGAAGGAGGTGGCGCTCGAGTTCCACAAGTCGCATCTGCTGGCGCTGCTGGGCCACTACCTCTATCTTTCAGATCATGTGCTCTCGGACGCAACGCTCCAGGTAGGTGCCCCTCACCTGCATTCTTGCTGGATCTCTGTGTCAGACCCGCTGACTCGGCTGAAAATAGGCCACGATTCTGTCAATGACTCCTGAGGAGCTCCATCGCGTACCAGAAGTGATCGAGCTCGAGCCTGCTGATGACTCTACTGCTGCCACAACCACAACCACAACCACAGCCACAGCCACAACCACCGAGCCCGAATCGGTCACTCTTGATGACATTGACGCAATGCTTGCCGAGTCCGACAGTGAAAGTCCCTTCGAAAGCAGCAGTGACGATGATGACCGTCGTTCATCACGAAGTCGATCCAAGACTAAGGCCAAGAGCAAAGCCAAAGTCAAGAGCAAGGCCAAGAGCAAGGCCAAAGTCAAGACCAAGGGCAAGACTCAGAGCAAGCCCAAGACTCCACCAACACGCCAATCGCCTCCATCGACCTCTGGTTCATCGGAAGACGCTGTGCACGCGCGCTGGGCCCGAGCGATAATGCAGTGGTTTCTCCACGAGTTCACAGTCGTATCGGCATTCGCTGCCAGCTCACCTTCCGGCTCCAGAGCTCGAACATCAGAAGCAAGCTCGAAGCAGACGCTTGCCAGCAAGCTGAAGGCCAAGATGGATGCCGAATCAGCTGTGACATCAACGTCATCGAGTGCGCCGCCTGCCATCGCGAGTGGCAACAAGAGCAAGACAAGAGCAGCTCGCGATCAACAACCTCAGTTCGTGCTCGTGAATCCGCCGACCGTCACCGTCGATGCGCTCCTGACCGCACTCCACCAGAGGCGTGGCACGGCCGAGCAACTGACAATTTGCTTCGGGGCACTGTGCCGGGCCTGTCAGGTGCCGATGCGCTTCGTGGCTCCTCTGCAACCGTTCCCGGTACTGCCAATCTCGCTCGCCGGTCTTGGAATCTCGTCCTCGGAGCCCAAGCCATCAAAGTCAAAGGCTTCGCAGATCATCAACTCGCCCTACTTCAAGGCCACGGTGCGTATCACTTGCTCTCGTTGCCTCGCCCTCAACCCGACTCCTTGCTAACAACATGTGCTCGTTCTCTCTCTCTCTCTCTCTCAGCCCGAGACGCCTCGTGCCGTCAAGCACGAAGGCTCGATCGCACCGGCTCGGTGTGGCTGGATCGAACTCTTCGACGCACAACGTCGCTCGTGGTTTCCAGTCGATCTGCTATCGAGCACGCTCGGCGATGCAGCAATGTCGCACGTCCAGCCGCGCAAATTCAAGTTCGTGCCGTACTTGGTGGCGGTCACTTTGGACGCGGCACTCGACGTCACGGCCAAGTACACAGCGGCGCGGTGGAGCTTGTGCTTCAAGCAGCGCATCAAGGACATCCAGTGGTGGGAAGCCGTACTCAAACAACTCTGCGTCGCCGCAGAGAGTGTCAGCGGCACGCTATCAGCGCCTGACAACGAGTCGCTCTCGACATCGAGGCAGGGCTCGTCACCTAATGCCAAGGTATGGGCCTTGGAAACCTGATCAAATCTTCTTGAACGAGCGAATTTGACGCCCGTTTCCCATCCGCTGCAGTTACAGCTTGAGGAAGAGGAGGAAGTGGCTCGTCGCCTCCTAGCAAGCCAGCCGCTACCAACCAGCAAGGCCGCCTTCAAGAACCACCCGTTGTACTGCATCGAGGAGCACGTGACGCGCTATCAGTTCATCTATCCACGCACGATCGTTGGCCACTTCCACGAGGCGCCTGTCTTTCCTCGCTCGTCGCTGATCGAGCTCAAGTCGGCCGACAAGTGGATCCAGTCAGGCCGCGAGGTGCTGCCCGACCAACTACCGCTCAAAACCATCCATTCCGTCTTCAAGCGAGGTACCATTGCGCTGCCACTCAGTCAGCCGCTTCCGCGCTGTTGAGCCTCTCCCCTCACACTTGAAATGGCACACACACAAACACAGGCAAGAATGGAGAACATGTTCCTGTGCCGCTGTTCGCCGAGTGGCAGACCGAGTTGTACAACGTACCGATCGCCGAGAACGGCATCGTGCCGACCAACAAGTTTGGCAACGTCTATCTCTTCAAGCCCTGGATGCTACCAAAGGGCTGCACTCATCTCCGACTCAATCCATCCTCGTGTGGTACGTCACCGCCATCGCTACGTACCTCAAACAAGCTTCGTGCTGATTCGTGGTGTATGTACGCCTCGTTGGGCAGCACAAGTTGGACGAAAGCTTGGCATTCACTCGGCGCCAGCCATGATCGGCTGGACCTATCGAGGCTACCGCTCGGTACCCGACATTGATGGCGTGGTGGTGTGCGAAGAGAAGGCGGCGGCGCTCGAGGAGGCATGCCACGCACACGAGACTCTCAAGGCCGAGCGTCAAGAACAACGCCGGCAGAAGCAAATCCGCGACACGTGGCGCAAGCTGATGCGCGGATTGCTGTTGCGCGAGCGGCTCGAGCGCCGCTATGGCGGTGACATGAGCGACGCGGTCGCCAGCAGTTCGGCCAAGGTCCGTGGCGATTCATCGAGCGATGCTGCCGAGTCGTTGGATGACTTGGCACGCTCAGTAGAGCGCCAGTACCACGAGCATGACTTTGGTGATGAGTCGACGCACACCTTCAATGCGACCACGGGCCTGTGTACCAAGCGATGTGCATGTGGATTTAGTGTGACATTCGAACAGTTGTAACGATAAATTGCTCCCGAGAAGTGAGAATGAATGAAAGAATGCTGCATTCGGTAGGCAGCTTGGTTTATGGATTCAAGCCGCGATTTGGCACACAGCAAAGAATGACTACGACTAAACTCTAACCAACAAACTCATCAAGGGATAACGGGGCGAACGTAAGGTAGATAGATGCAAAGTAGCTCCAGTGGTGGGCTCTCTCTTCTCTAGTGGACAAGGCTCGATTCGGGACAGTAGCAACAACGACAAAAAGGTAGAAGGCGCGATCGACAACAGCAACGATACCAACAACAACAACACCACCACCAGCGGCGTCGTCGTATTGTTGGATCGTCGTGATACGCACACTTGCGACAGCAGTCGGCGCGATCAACGGCGATCGTGCGTGCCCATCTTTCGCTTGCCCGAGAAGAGATGCTTCGGAAGCTTGGGCGAGATGTGACGATCGGCCTCTCCCTTGCGGGCTTGGGTCTTGACACGCTTCTCGTGCGACTTTTGCATATCGTCAGCAACCTTTTGCAGCTTGGCACTGTGAATACTGGTGCTGAGACCACGGCTCTCGGATCTACACCACGGGACACCAAGGGTCAATCAGACTGAATGGCTACATCAGTCGACTTGCCGCCCCGCCCCGTACCGCTTTCGCTTTTGACCGACGGCCTCAATCGCGCGGCCAGGTGAATCGATGCGGCTTCGGCTGCGTGAGCGAGAGCGCGAGCGAGCACGCTCGACTGCCTTCGAGGCATCGATTCCCATGTCGGCGAGATGCGACTCGAACGTCGAGACCTCCTCCGACTAGCAGCAGCAAACAAGAGAGAGAGAGAGCGAGAGAATGAGAACGAGCGACAGTGGCGAGCCAACTCGAGCGACATCGCTCGGCACTCTGCGTGAGCAACATACCGCAGCAGCGACCTTGCGCGGGAGCTTCGCGTGGTTGCGCACTCGCTTCTCACGAGAGGCCAAGATCATTTTGGCCTTCTTCTCGCGGATGGCCTGAGCCTCGGCAAGCTGTTCGGGAGTCAACTCAACGTGATCCTCCTCCTGCAGGGTGTTACAAGCATGAGCGTGCGTGCGTGCGAGTGAGCAACAGTGTGGTGGCTGTCAACGATGCGAGTATCGACGTACCTCCACATCAACCTCGTTCTCGAGCTGACGGATCCTTTCCTCCTCCTCCTGCTCCAACATCTCGAGCATGTGCTCAATATCGGGATCGATAAAGTCGGCAATGTTGTGGCCGTCGACAATCTCGGGGATGGGATCGAACTTCCAGTCCTCGTTCTTGAGCAGGTAGTCCTCTGCAAGGAGAGCGCGACGATGAATGAGAAAGAGCGAGAGAGAGACACAAGCGATACTCTCGGAGGGCGCGGGGCTTCTGACAACGTGACGTACTGCGCCAATCGATCGAGGTCTTGGTCGGGTCCCAGTCGGGATCAACGCTATCGAGCTCGCCGACTTCGATCATGGCTTCCTTCTTGCTCCTCTTGCGCTCGGCACGATCGGCCTTCTTGTCCACCAACGGCATGCCGCTCGTCATGGCCTCGGCGACCGTAGGCGGATAGTAGGCACCGCGTTCCTGTATGCGGCGAGCCACGCGGGCTCTGAGGTCAGACCTCATGGGTAACGCGGGTGAGAGAAGCTCAGGCGTGACGTACGCAGTGATCACGAGGCAACGGCTGCGAGACGTGGATGCGGCTCAACACATCTGGCGCTCGGTTGGTCTTGAGCACGACCTCGACGCGTTGCTCCAAGAGTGCGTCGCAAGCCTAACCAACAGACGTTCGCGCGTCGAGAGTGAGTCTATCACGCGAGCGTGAGCGTGCGAGCGCACACGAAAGATACCTTCTCCTTGACCTTCATGACTCCCTCCTCGCTCAGGTTGCTCATGGGCACCATCTCGACGTTCTCTTGCTGCGCAAGTTGCTCCAAGAGCGCTCGGTCGTCAGCCTCGAGATCCTCGGGACGCATGACATCGACCTTGTTCAAGACGATGATCAAGGGCTTGTTGCTGAACAAGGGCTTGATGCTCTCGAACAAGCCAATCTACACGCACCAAGTGAGTGAGAGAGAGAGAGAGAGAGAAGCAAGAGTGAGTGGAGTGCTCTGTGAGAGCGATGGCGGTAGGCATGACGAAGCTCGCGAGACGACGCACCTGCTGCTTGATCGAGTAGCCGCACTGCTCCGAGATATCGATCATGTACAAGACGGCGGCGCGCAAGTGGGCGAGCGCCGTGATGGCTTGCATCTCGATGGTGTTGCGGTCCTCGAGCGGGTGGTCGAGGATGCCGGGCGTGTCGATCACCTGCCACGTGAGGTAGTTGTGGAAGGTGTGGCCGACGAAGAGCGACTTGGTCGTGAAGGCGTACGGCTGCACGTCGACCTCGGCGCGCGTGACCTTGTTCATGAAGCTCGACTTGCCGACGTTCGGGTAGCCGCACAGGATGATGGTGCGCGTGTTGGGATCGATCGACGGCAGACGCGAGAGATGCTGGCGCACCTCCTCGAGGTACGCGAGCGTCGTGCGCTGGCCCTTGATGAGCGTGCACATGCGGCCGAGCGCCGCGCGCTTGAGCTGCTTGCAGCGGTACAGCGAGTCGCCGTACTTGAGCAAGCGCGCATAGTCCTTGCCCAAGGTGTCGATCAGATGGCGGCACGTGTTGAGGTGACCGAGCGCCAGCTTGTAGTGGTCGCGGTCGTACAGCACGTTGATCAGGTCGGCATAGAACGGATGGATATCCTACACCACGAGAACGAGAGAGAGCACACGCTTGTCAGGACCCGCACAAACACGCTAACCACCGCCATCTCCTCGTGGGCAGGTAGACGAACGAGTATGCGGGTACGGTATCGCGCGGGCGCAGTGTGCGACGTACGTTCAACAACGGGAAGTCGTCGAGGATCTGCGACAGCTTGTCGTGGAAGCTCTGCCCCGCGAACTTGACCTTGCGCATATAGAACGAGCGGATGCGCGAGATCTGGTAGCCCTTGTGCACGACCGTCGGCGTCTTGCGCTGCGTCTTGGAGAGCACAATGTCCAAGAAGTCGCTCGCAGGCGGCACCACCTGGATCTTCTTAAAGTTGTAGAGCACCATAGTGGCGGGCAGGCGGAGAGAGCAGGAGGTGCGCGCGGCAGCGGGAGGCGAAGAGAAAGAGACGAGAAGCGAAGAGAGGAGAAGAGCTCTATCCTTTCCTCTGCTACGAGCCGCTCGCTGTCATGGGGATAATACGTGTGCGTGTGCTTTTATCTACAATTCCACAACAGCTGGACGGAGGGGCCACAAGGGCGAGTGAGAGCGAGAGAGAGAGAGAGAGAGAGAGAGAGAGAGAGAGAGAGAGAGAGAGAGAGAGAGATGGAACGAATATTTGGGAGATAGCGAGGTGCTAGGAGGAGTTACGCGGTGGTCTTTGGGGAGAGGGGACAGAGAACGGACGTGTGCGAGCGAGGTATTGGTGGCGGGCTGCTTGAGTTCGACACTGGCATGCCTGTTGCTGCCGTAGAATAACGTATGGAAGCAATGAATAACGACGGGCGGCGTCTGAGGTCGGAATGATGGAGGCACCTCCGTTGGCGCTTGGTTGATTGTTCGTTTGAATGATTGATTGATTGATAGGTTGATTACTCGGCGTTGGCGATCTCGGTGTCCATACCGCGGCCGCCGTATGTGTTTTGAATGTCGTCGTCGTAGCCAGAGGCATTGGGCGGCAGCGACGAGCGCTTCGAGTAGTACGGTTCCAGCATAGCGTCCTTCTGGAAGCGGCGATAGATGGGCGACTTGAAGGTCTCGTCGTCGCCCTCGAAGGTCACCTGCAGCAGCAGCTGGAAGGCCGACTGGTCGGCCAAAAAGTCGGGCAGCGTCTTCTTGGTTCCCGTATCGTCTGGTCGCACCAGATAGTGATGCAACTACAATGACGATGGCAAAAAGGTGAGTCAGTGCAAGAGCCAGAGAATGAGAGAGAGAGGGGGGGGGGGGGGGGGGGGGGGGGGGGGAGCAAACGCGAGCGAGAACATACGCGGTTCGCAGGATCCGGATCGTCTGTCACGTAGGCGACAGCGAATAGGCCTGGGTGGCGCTCGCTGAATCGCACAATGAAGGTGCCAGGCTCCTGTTGCAGTAACAGCTCCTGCACGGTCTTTCGTGGCAACAAACCGTGCAAGCATCTACAGCATCGTCATGGAGAGAGCAACGAATGAGTGGAGACGAACGAAAGCAAGCTTCTCGGTGTGCTCATCGTACCCGCTCTGCCACAACGGCAAGATATGGCGTTGGTAGCGAAGCTTTTGCATCGTCTTGCCGAACCAATTCCAAAACACATCGAACATCTTGGGTGTTACCATCGGCTGACCGCCTGCAAGCCGAGAAGTGGACCAAGATGTGCACATCCACATCTACTAGTCAGAACGGATGCGCCCGAGCAACACGCAGAGCTTGTAGCCCACGTACCAAAGAACTTGGCGTGAATGTACTCAAACTCCTCGAGCGAAAACGCGCGAGCAGGGTGTACGGGATCCTGACGCGTGCCACGCAAAAAGTGCTTCTGCATAGTATTGGCAAACTGCGGCCACGGGATCTCGAGCTACGGCCACCAAATGAACAATACAAAAGGTAAGCCTCTCTCTCTCTCTCTCTCTCTCTCTCTCTCACGCAAGCTGAGATGGAAAGAGCAGTATCGAGCGAGCAAGCGAGCGTACCTGTTCTCCGAAGCAGTCCTTGCGCATCAAGGTTCCTTCACTCTCTTCCCATTGACATTCGTTCGTGATAACGATGAACGACTGCGTGCAGTTGCTCTCGATCGTGACGGTCGCAGCACCGGTCGGCTGCGCCACCTGCACCTGCATGACGAATCGCAACGAGACCGGGTTCTTGCGGGTGCCGTTCAAGAACTTGAGATTCCACTTGGCCGAACGACGGAAGTTATCGATGCTGGCCGTGTCTTGTTCGATGGTCTTTTGTGTGCCTGATTTGGCTTGGTGGCTCTCCCACACCATTGAGACCTGCGTGAGACACGCACACACATTCACGGGCAGGTGTCACTTGCCAAGAAGCAGCACCAACAGGTGTTACAAGGAACCACGGAGGCGCGGCGCTGTACCTTCATCTTACTAAACGACTGAAACTCGACATTGGAGCCCGACAATAGTTGCACAGTCACAGGATCATCGTCCAATCGTTTGCCCTTGGTGATTACCATCGGGAACGGCTGCTCGGTGACGACCAACGTGGCGATGCTGTTGTTTCGCGTGGCCAGAGAGGTGATAAGTCAACAATGACACGAGAGAGAGAGAGAGAGAGAGGCAACGCACCAACGACTTGGGTGAGGCATTGTCAGTTGCTGCAGTTCTTGGTGGTAGAGCTCGAGTTGCAACTGCTGCAAACGAATGTCTTGCAACAGCAGGAAGGTTCGATGGATGTCGCAGGGTGGCAAGAGGCATTGCTGGTAGAGTTGCTGCAGCGCGAGCAGCTCCGAGTCGGTTTGTTCTTTGAGCTGCGCGTGTTCTCGGTCGACCATATCGTAGGTCTGCTTCTGCGGGTTGCACATGACGGACTTTTGTACTTGGCGAATCTTCTCGAGGCGCTCCTTCTGCTGTCGCTGCACCTGCGTGATCTGGTCTAGCAGCTGCTTGGCGCGAAGGACCTATTCGCCACCGACGAATACGCGCACACGACCGCGATATAGCCCATCGATACCAGTCAATTCGCGAGACCGGTTGTGCTGTAGTGCTGGCAGGTGCTGGCGCGGCCATACGTACACTCTCTTGAGCGTAGGCAACTGATGGATGCGGCTGCGGCGAGATGGTGGGCGAGAGAGCTGGCGCCATCGGTGGCAAGCTCTGCGTCGTGGCAGGCGACGAGGCGAATGGAGACGACATGGCGCTAGCGGAGCTCATGGGCGAGGGCGGCTGCGCGCCCGAGTAGAACAAGCTGCTCTGCTGCGGCTGCTGTGGCATGGCCTGCGGTGCAGGTGGGCCTCCGGCGTGCGACATGGGCTGCCCGAAGGCGCTGGGGTGCGCCACGCGGTGCTGGAACATGCTCTGCATATCGCCGCCAACGGAGCCCATGCCGCCTGGTTGCACCATGCCGCCGCCGCCGCCGTGCATCGGCATGCCGTAGTGCGGCGCGAACCCCGGAGCCGAGGCCGCGAACTGTTGAGGTGGCGGCTGCTGGCCGAACCCGGTCGGCACTCCGCCATGGCCTGGCTGGAAGCCAGCATATTGTGCCGCAGGGTTTCTGTTGCAGAGAGATACGAGCGAGATGGCGAGCGAGCGATGAGTGCGACGAGTGAGAGGTGCGAGAGCAGTGTCAGGAGGAGCGAAGCAATGGCGCGTACTCGAGATAGTTGATCAGCTTCATGTAGTCCTCGTCCGATAGTTCATCCATGCCTGCCATGGTGCGAGCGAGACGGCGGGGCGATCTTGCCAACACCGAGTGTACGACGACGAAGACGACGCGAGCCTCTCCCGACAACGACTTGCGCCCGATCGCAGTGCACTCGGATACGCGGCCCACCTCAAGGCTGACCGATACAACAAGCTTCCACCGAGTGCTTGCTACGGTAATGTCACAGTGCGCACAGCCGCAGACGCCTGCTGCTATCGCTATCTCGACAACGAGCGGTGTGAGAGAGAGGGAGAGAGGAGTGTACACGAGCGGCGGACAACAAGCAACAACGCCGAGCAAAGGCGAGCCTCCAGCGTACCGCAACGAGCGCGTTACAGCACCCTTAATCCGACTTTGCCATCCATCGCTTCTCGTCCTCTCCTCCGCCTCAGTCGCTCACTCGCCCTCCTGCTGCTACTACCACTACTCGATATCCAAGGGCCGTGCTTGCGTGGCTTGCTGCTCTGCTCTACTCTGCTCTGCTGTGCGTCGTGTTCGAGAGGGAGATGGCTACGATCGGAGAGTATCACTTGGAGCGTGCCGAGTGGCAGCAGCGATTTCCGGACGAGTTGCTCGAGAGATTCCGTAGCGTGGGCGACTCACAGGCCGACGAGCTCTACCGGCGCCTGTTTGCCGAGGGTAACGACGCCGTGCACAACCAGAAGGTCGACATCGTCGACGAGATCTACCGCCGCGCCGAGGCCGAGCTGCAAGACCCCGATGCCACCGAGCGTCCGTTTGCAGCCTTCGTCCAGTACGCGTTGTGGCTCGCGCGCCCCAGTGCTCTCGCTCGTCGTGCTGCATCCATCGCTCACGCACCGATCACTCACTCACTCATCGGCGATCGCTCATCGGTTGCTCGTCGCTCACCTGCCTCCCGCGTGGTGGCACATACTCGCGAGCAGGAGCTTGGAGCGACCCGAGTGGTTGCAGATGGATCTCGTCGAGAAGGGAGCACGAGCCTACGTTGCAGGAGGCATGCCGGTGGCGTTTGCGCTCACGTCGGCGTCGCTCGTGCACAGCTACGGCGCCTCGTATGGCTCGCAGGTGCTGACCGAGACCGGCCGGTACGTGCCCGCTGCTCTCTCGCCCTCGTCCACCACCATCACCACCGCCACGATGACGACGGTGCCACGATGAGCGATGGGTGGTTTTGTCGCTTGGATATGGCGGCTCACGCTGCGATGCATTCGTCGGTTGTCGGCCGTGTTGGTCGCGTGCACGAACGGTGTTGGTCGCGTGTGCGTAGCTTGAAGGACGATGTCGTGCGTCGCATCTTTGAGACATCGAACTTTCTGTTGCATATCATGTCGCCCGGAGGCCTCGAGCCGCAGGCGCCCGGTTGGCGCGAGGTGCTTCATGTCCGCTTCGTACGTCTTGCCTCGTACCGCCTGCTGTGGCTGCCGTCGCGCACCGCGTGTACTTATGGCCTCGTCGTTGGTGTATGTACTAGTTGCATTGTGCCGTGCGCCACTACCTGCTCTCGAGGCCCAAGGGCTGGGACCTCTCGACCTTGGGAGTGCCGATCAATCAGTCGGATCTTGCTGGCACGCTGGTTCGTTTGCATTGCATAGGCGGCGTGGCAAGCTCGCACCCAACTCACTCGCTTGCCCTTGCGCTCGTGCTGTGCTTGTGTGCTTGCCTGAACCAACGCCGCGACACGTACAGTGCTTGTTTGGCCCGATCTTGGTCGAGAGCATTCGCAAGCTACAGTACTACGTTTCTCGTGAGGACGAAGAGGCGTACTTTCATCTGTGGCGCTACATCGGCCACTTGATTGGCGTCGATCCCGAGATGATTCCCAGAGACTACGTGGATTGCGTCAAGCTGGCGTGCGCTATCCGAGAGCATCAATGTAGGTTGAGTGTCGCTTGCGGAGGTCGATGATCGATTCTGTGTGTATTGAGTGAGTCGCGCGTGACGTTTGAGTAGGGAATCCTGGACCGGGCTCGAAGGAGCTCGTTAATGCTCTGTACGACTCGCTGCACTTGAACCCGGCCTACTTCTGCATGCCGGCCACGTTCTGGAGGGAGCTCTCTGCGTACGTTGCTCTTATGCACGCGCGCACGTGCGTGTGCGACCACCTCACACACAGGCGGCGGCTGATGATGATGCTGCTGATTGATGATAGGTACTTGATGGAGCCTGAAATGGCTCAAGCGCTCGGCATCCAGCATGAGAGTACGCTCTGGCGTGGCCTGATTGTCGCGTTTTCGTATGCGACTCGCCTCTGGTCGATCGGCACCGAATACGTGCCGTATTCCAAGGTGCGCTTGCAGTCCACGAGAGTATGCGTCGCGATTGGTGTTGCTAACAAGACCCCAACAACCCGTCAACCACTGGCAGAGCATTGTGTATAACGTCATGCTGAACCTCTGGCGTGCATGGAACTCGCGAACTGCTGTTGGCTTGCGCAGCATCTCGTGCAAAATGTGCAACTACTAGTTGAGCCGCAAGTACTCTACTCGAACAGCTCGTTGTTTGCCTGCTTGCCTGCCTGCCTTGGCCCTCGTGTATTCTGACCATGGACATCATTGCCCTTCACCGTCCGTACGCTTCAAGCCATCTCGCCAGCCACCAGCTTACGAGACCGTAAATGTCCCACCAGCGCGTGGCCTCTCCCTCTCCCTCCCTCTCTCTCTCTCTCTCTCTCTCTCTCTCTCTCTCTCTCTGCCCTTTTCATCCAAGCAAGTAGTAGCTCTCGCATTCAACTCCTACATAATTTAATCAAGGCGATGATGATGATAATGACAATGATGGTCGACCACACCATTATGCATTGTTTTGTTTCTCACTCGTTGGCGTGCCTCAATCAAATACAATGACGCTGCGTACATTCGAAGTTCCTTGGCGCAGGCCATCGAGCGCCTCGTTGATCGCTGCCACGTCCGAGAATGGCACGCGGTTGGTGATGGCGCACGCGAGATCGAGCACGCCCTGCTCGCCCGCGGTGCGTTGTGTCGGGTCCATCAGGCGTGCCAAGTGCTCGAGCTCGGTGTGCAGATGGTCCGAGCAGCCGATCAACTCGAGCTCACGCGCCAGAATGTCCTTGTAGACACCGACTTGCGCGAGGTTCTGCGTGTAGCCGATGCCGACGAACACGATGCGCCCACGAGGTGCCAGGGCCTGAATGGCCGCCAGAGTGGCGTTCGTGTTGCCGACCAGCTCGAGCACCACGTCGACGCCGCGGTTGTCGTTCGCCGCCTTGATGCCTTGCACTACGTCGACTTTGGTGCTGTTGATTCCAATGGCACCGAGACCTGATCGACCGAGGTTCCACGCAACGCTCGTCAGTCGCGGCAAGCGCACACACAGTACACTCGGCAACTCGTACGTTCGGCAAACGCCAGCTTGTCGTCGAGGATATCGATGGCAAAGACACGCGAGGCGCCAAAGAGATTGCGCGCGAGTTGGATGGCAGATGCTCCAAGACCGCCGGTTCCAACGATCGCGACGCTCTCGCCTGCACGGACACGCGCCTTGTGAAGTGCATGCAGCGACGTGGCGGTCGAGCAGCACATGATGGCTGCCTGATCGAAGGGCAACGCGTCGGGAATGGCGATCGCATTGACTGACGGTACGGCGACGTACTCCTGATACCCGCCGGCCACGTCCTTGCCGATCATTCCACACGCTCCGACGACATTGCCGAGCGTCGCGGCAGGAGGAGCAGAGCAGAACTGCTCGTGGCCTTGCGTGCACTGCTCGCATCGCTGGCAGTACAAGAGGTAGTGTACGCACACGCGCTCGCCCACGCGACACGCGTCGACTCCCGCACCCACTTGCACGATCTCGCCACTAATCTCGTGACCGAGTGTGTGGGGCTGTAGCACCGATCAGCCACCATGCCGTCGAGCAAGCGGGCAAGAGCGCCAACGAACCAGAGGCCCGATGCGCTCGACGTGGTCGATGTAGTGCACGTCCGAGCGACAGATTCCGGCGGCACGAACACGAATCACCACCTGCCCCGAGGCAGCCTGCGGCCTCTCGACCGTGCGTTTCTCGAGCCGCGAGCCTTGCGCGACCACCTGCAGCGCCAGCATCTCCAAACCAGAGAACGAATGAATGATCGAGAGACAATCAGGCGGGAGGAGGTGCTGTTCCTGAGGCAGTGTAGTCGAATATTGGAAAGCAATGGCGAGCCCAGGCCTCTCCAACAAACAGCCTGACGAGCGGCGGCGCGTCTCTTAGCGCAACTACCCACCACTGCTGCCTCTGCTGCGCTCTCCCTCTGCGCTCTCTCGGCTGCCGCGCTCGCTCGTCACCGCTGCTCGTCGTCGCTCGCTCGTCTCCTCCTCTTTGCCTCTCGCCTTTGGCCTCTTGCTGCTGGCTCGTTGGCACGCTCCGGTTCGCCGGCAAGCTTCGTGGCTGGTAGTGGCGGTGGCCGCGTGGCGCGTGCCGCGGAGAGGCGAGGCGTGCCTAGCTCGTTCGTCGCAGCCACGGCGATCGTGAGGCGCCGCCATCGATGGCGAGTACCGACCCCAAGGAACTCACTCGCGACGACCTCGCCAAGTCCGTCTCGTGCTCCCTCTCTTCTCGTTTCTTGTTGCTGCCGGCCAAAAGTGCAAGCCGACCAACGAAGCGCGTATGATGTGTTTGTGTTCGCGCCTGGTTCTCACGTATGCTGCGTGCCTCGCTTGTGTCGCGTGCCTCGCTTGTGTCGCGTGCGCAGTTACTTTCATCTGCCCATTGCCGAAGTGGCGTCGCGGCTTGGAGTATGCGCAACGGTGTTCAAAAAGCTGTGCCGCAAGAACGATATCCCTCGATGGCCGTATCGCAAGGTATGAGGCAGCCGTTCGTCGCTCGGCTCACTCACTCGATCACTCACTGCGCTTGTGCCGTCTCGTCGCTATGCAGCTCCAGTGTCTCGACAAGCTGATCTCCAGCCTCGAGAACACGGCTCCGAGGAACGAGACCGATGCTGCGCGCATTGCACAGGAGCTCGATTGCCTACGCAACAAGCGTGCCTTCATCGTCCAAAACCCTCGAGTCCTGAGTACGTCCCACATACTTGTGTGTGTGCCTGCGCCACCGCTCCTCCCACCCGAACGTCGCCCGCCACGCACTCGCACCGCTCTGCAATCCTTGCACGAATCTCATTCTCGCTCTCACTCCGGCGCTTGCGGTATGGCAGCAATTTCCAAGAGCAAAGCCGACTCGCTGCTGGAGCTGGGCAACAAGGAACCGCGAGCTGTCGCTCCCAACGACACCAAGGAGCCGCGGAATGCCCGCACCGCCGGCACGGCAGTGGAACGCGGACCTGCGCGCGGCCGAACAGGAGCGCAAAACCGCGCTCAGACGCGTGCCAACTTTCTGCAGCTGCAGCAGGCGGTGCAGAAGCCCAGGCACCGGTCGGTAGCCACGTGCTTGCAAGAGCAGCCCGAGCTGCTGGAGCGCCTTCACCAGCACCTCGCCCGAGCCTACAGCGTCTTTGCGACCGAACCAAGCTCGTCGCCACTCGAACTCTCTCCCTCACTCGAGCATGTTGGAATCTCAACTAGCGATTGTATACTCCCAACAATGACAACAACAACAACAACAACGGCAACGAGAAACTCAGACCCGGACTTGGAGCCGAATGCCGCAAGCCAGGATACCCTCGAATCCGACCAGCGCCCCATACCAACCCCTCCCTCCCTCCCGCCACAAGATCCGAGCAGTGAGGTGCAGCAGCGCTCAGTGGTCGAAAAGGCCACCGACGAGGCGCAGAGCACGACGAGCTCATTTCCGTGCGAGGCGAATCCGGAAGCCGAGAGCGACATTGCAGATGAGGGCCACGAGGCCACCACGAGAATCGACCTCGGGAATCCTTTCGGGCGGCGCCTTGGTGGCCCAGGCGCCGTGACCGTCATTCCGTCGTCGCAGCGCCAGGTCATGGTGGAGTCGTACTACTCGGAGAGCTTGGATCCTGAGCGGTGCCTTGGAGCGCTGTCTTCGCGTGTGTCGGCCTTTCAATCGTACCGCCCTCCGAATTGCATCTGAAAGACCACGAGTGCCGCCGTTGTGCTCTCTGGCGTTATATGTATCGTATCTATCCTTCTCTATCCCTATCTTTCCATCCGTGTAGCTTTGTAGGTGATATATGTATGTCTACGATGTTTGGTGTGAGCCGTTGATGAACACGAAGGAGCTCATTGAGAGGTATCGCAACAAATGCAACGTGGGCGCCGTTTTAGTGAGTGAGTGTTATTCAAGTGTGGATAGAGATGGAGATAGAGAACGAAGGGGATGGTTCACGATATAACGAACGAACGAATGCTCGTCGTAGTATCATACGGTTACAACAACAACATCATCATGATAATGATCCAACATCAACGACAGCAACAACAAAATTGGAGGCTCGAAGAAATCGTGCGGTACTCGTAGATATCGAATGATTGAACGAGCGAATAGATAGACAAGAGATGGCTGATGGCGATCGCTCGTTCTCTCGCTTGGAAGAGAGAGAGCACGCACGCACGCGCTTGATGTCGGCGTCGTGATGATATGGACGTGGCGGTGGAAGAGGCCCTACTGCCACTGCGGCTGTTGCGCCTGGAGCTTCTCGGCCACTTGGATCATGCGATCGACGTTCGGCGTGTGCGCAGGGTACTTGGACTCGGGCATCAAGCCTGTGTTGTCGAATCAAGGGTCAGAGACGACAGACAGAGAGAGAGAGAGAGAGCACTCGCATGGCGATAGCGTGGTGGAGCGGTAGTAGTCGTACTCTCGAGGAACTGGTCGGCGATCTTCCAGCACTTCTTGGGTGCTCCATCGCCGAGCGTGATGCAGTGGCGGATCTTTTCGAACTTGGGGTGTGACTCCATGGGGCCAAACAGCTTGGTTTGCCTGTGGTGTGATGCGCGCGTGTCAGACGACATCGACGCACACGATGATGCGCTGCGCTCTCGCGCTCGCTCACGACGTACGCGGACTCGACGCACTGGCCGAAGCGAATAGCCGGGGGCTCGAGGCAGCGGGAGAAGGCCTCCGGGTCCGAGCCGTGCTTCTTCTGGCACGTGGTGATGGCATCGGCCATGGCGCCGGTCTCCTTGCCACAGTGCTTCTCCATCACGCGCTGCAACCCATTCTGGAGGCGCTCGCCAAAGTAGCTCTCGAACGTTCCGTCGGCGTTGAACTGCATCTTGTAGGTCTCGGAATCTCGCGTGTGTATGTGTGGTGGACGAGGTGGACGAGGGTATTGGGTGGGATATGCGCCACGGGATATCGGTATCGGGGTGAGCGAGCAGTGGGCGGGGCGAGGAAGAGAAGAGAAGAGAGGCGAAGAGAGCGCGCGAGTAGAGGACCACCAGCTCTTCGTGGAAATGTGCCCCAGCTCCTCTGGCTGGCTGGCTGGCCGAATATCTCCTCCAGACCCTGGGTCAAGGTCTACGAGTCGCGTTGGTTGATGGCTGGGTGGGTGGGTGGTGGGCCCCCGTGAGCAGCAGCCAACGTGATGGGAAGCGAATGTCACAGCGGCTGCTCGCAGTCCGGCGGCGGCAGGCTGAATTTCATTGCGGCACGCAGGCCGGCCAGACACGCGCACGGCAGCAGGTCGTCGACTCCTTGGTTCCACGATTGGCGCCACGGAGGCTCGTTGGTCGTCGGGTACAGCACGTAATGCTGCACGATGAAGAGCGAGTCGAATGCCAGCGACAGCAACGCCAGCAGCAGCTTGGTCCAGTTGCCGGTAAAGTAGCTCCAATCGTCTGTGCCGCCACGCCGTGCCAGCAGCCATCAGCCGCCGTGTTGCCATCCTTACTCTCATGTTGGCGTCGTCCTCATCGCTGTGCCTGCCACCGTACTGGTGTTGATCGAATCCACAAAGGTCTGAGCGATCGAGAACACGCTGCCCGTGACGTCGAGGAAGATCTGCGAGATGCTCCAGCCGACGGTGCTTTGGCGGCGCCAGTTCACGAATGCCTGCGGAATGTACTTGACGAGCGTCACGGCGAGCTTGACGTAGCTGAAGAAGTACATGTACTGCAGCCACGAAACGATCGCCAAGCTGCTGAGCAGCAGCAGCACGTAGATGGCGATCCACGCCGTGCTTACCAGCACCATACACACGATCGAGTTCACGTTCTGTGGCCCTTTCTGATACACGGTCACATGGCACTCAGTGACATGGCACTCACGATCTCGATCTCCACGGAGCAGCCTACCTTGTAGATGAAGCACTGGAAGATACCGAAGGTCATGATGGCGAGCGCGTGTAGCGCGAATGCCACATCGTTCGCCTGCACGGGAATGTCGTGCGACTCTGGATTGGCTGCAAAGTACTCGGCTGCGTGACCGCACAACCACACACACGCACGGACCACGTGGTGCCAGAACCAACGAATTCGCGGTGTGAGGAGCGTCGCCTCGCAATCGCGAGAGAGAGAGAGTCGGGTAGGTATGCGCAATGGACCTTGCACCGTGTGGTTCCAGTAGAAGGCCGAGTTGAAGACCGCATAGCTGAAGAACCCGAGGTAGTTGTAGTTCACTAGATCGAACGAGAGGCCCTCAACGCTGTGGGATCGTGGCAGCTCATGGCTCATGATGAGTGTGTGTCTGTGTGTGTCTCTATCGGATGGACGGTCTGCGCCATTGCAAGGCTCTCGTACGACTTGCGACTCCAGTTGAGAATCACCTGCGGATAGAACGACAGCGACCACGCAAAGAAGTAGATCCACCCGAACGCTGCCGATAGGAACGACAAGAACGCACTCATCACGATCGTGTGACGACGACGACGACGACGACCGTGGCGCGCGCTGCGTGTGCGTGCGCGCGTGAGTGACGGCGGGCGAGCGAGCGACTGACGCGCCACCATCACCATCATCCCGATATCAAGCCATTGCCAATCATCAACCCACGATTGCCGATCATTCGAGCCGATCGAGTCTCGGTGAGTGTGGTCGTTGGTCTTTGTGAGCGAACGGAGCGAGTGCTGAGCAGAGGTTTACTTGGCCAGCTCGTTGAGGCTCTGCGTGACAGAGTTCTCGACCTCGCGCATGAAGCGGTCGACGTTCGGCGTCTCGGATGGATAGGTCGACTCGGGCGTGATCTCTGTGCGAGCGTACCAGCATCAGGCGCATCCGTATCAATCAGTAACAGCAACATCAACGTGTGTGCGGGTGGCTGCTTGGTCGATGCGGTACGGCACCTTCGAACAGCCGATCGACATGCTTCCAGCACTTCTTGGGCGCCGTGTCGCCGAGGGCCAGGCAGTGGCGCACTCGATCGATTCGCTTCGAGTTCTCCATGGCACCGAACCACGAGTCTTGTCTATCGATCATCATCGTCGCACGCACACCGATAGCACCGATAGCGCATCAAGTGAGCGTGAGTCGACGATCAAGCATCAAACATCAATGGCGCGCCAGGTGAGCATGCATCATACGCTCGGTTGCTGCACTGGCTCAAGACCGTGCCGGGACCGGCGATACACTGTGATAGCGCGAGCGTGTCCTTGTGCTCCTGGCTGCACCGCACCATGGCGGCCGCGAACTCACCAGCCTCGACGGAGCAGTGCTTCTCCAACACGCGCCGCCAGGCGTTCATGCTGCGGTCAGCAAAATGGTACTCGAACGTTCCCTCCGGTGGCATCTGCATCTTGCACCGACGATCAAGCTCCGCTTGCTACAAGCCTCAACGAACTATACAACCCAACAGAACAGCGGTGACGCCAAGTTGCACAGGCAAGCGAGCGAGAGGGAGGCAACAAGCAATACAATCGCCGCATCGCTTGCGTGTCTTCATACTCGACGGCGTTTCTTGGAAGCGCCATCCATCACATTGCCGCCGCCGTCGCGCAAGCGATTATTAGGCGATGGTGGGTTGTTGATCATCGTTATCATTTACGACTACTGCTGCTTCTTGTTGTTGATCGTTGGGCGCGGTACACATTCACAAATCAGCGAATAACAACAAACAAAATCGGATGAGGCTCTCAAACACGGAATCTATTGCTACTGTTGCTGCTGCTTCTCGAGCCGTGCCAGCAAGTCCGACACCTGAGCACGGTACAGTTGCTTGAGGTCGTTAAAGTCCGCCCGCAGGTCTTCGAGCTGCTCATCCTTCTCGCCCATGAGCTCGAGCGCCGTGTTATGGCGCCGCTCGAGTTGCTTGAACTGTTCTCGTAACTGCTCGAGCTCGGCCAGCTTGCTTGTCCTGTGTCAGCGCGTGTCGCGTGTCAGCCAGCTTCAGCCACGCGTTGCTACATCCTCGAGCTCGACATACTGTTCTTCGGCACGTGCTGACGAACGAACGAGCTCATCTTCCAACGCCTTGCGTGACGCTTCGAGTGATGCAATCTCGACCTGCAGCGCGGCTACCTCGCCGTCTCGCTGCGTGATGAGCTGCTGCAGTCGCTCGTAGTTGGCTGTTTGCAGCATGCCTCCCGGTAGTAGCTGCACCGCCGTTGCAATCATCGAGAGTTCCTCGTGAGTAGGCCACTTGTGATTGAGATGATGCACTCGATCAGTGTCGTACACTCAACTCGGACTTGGCCCGCGCCGCTGATCGGTTCATGGCCTCGAACAGACGGCTCTGGTCGGTTTGTGCCTTCTTCTCCAGCTCGACCTTGTTGTGCAATTGCTGGAGCTCATCCGATAATCGCTCGGCGCTGGTAAGGAACACCAAATGAATGAGTGTTCATCTCTCTCTCACTCACTCAGATATTCACATGTGACGTACGTGGCATTGGCCTTATCCAAGGCCTCACGAAGCGAACGCTCTGATTCTGCACTAGATTCAACCAACGCCTCGTACTTGGCTCGTAGAGAAATCAACGATGCTTCGGCCTCCTGGCGTGCACTGCTCATGCCAACCACACACACAACGGCGCCTCGTCACTTGGCTTGCTCGAACATGGCACGATGGCTCGAGCAAGCTTGTGCGCACCGTGCTGCATCCTCTCCGATGGCCTTGACGGTCTGCAGCTCGGTGTTCAATCTCGAGATCGCTGCACGATCGGCTGCCGCTTGAGCTTCGAGCTTCTTGACCACCGCCGTGAGCCGTGTCACCTCTGCAAGCGCTTCTCGCTCTCGCTGCTGTGCCACATTCGCTCGTTCCTCTTCTTCCGATACGCGAACATTCAAGCTGCGCACACTCGCCATGTGAGTCGCTCGAGTGATGCCACGCAAGCAAGTTGTGCCTGCTGCCGGTCGAGATGATGGTACCTGTTCTCCACCGAATCCCAAACAGCTTGGCGGGTTGAATGCGACTGCTGCAGCACTTCAATCTGTCGTAGTAGCGGCTTCGTAGCATCCGCCACTGAGGCAGCCAGCTCTTCGTTCCGCTGCTCGGCAGCTTGGCATCGAACTTGCATCTCCTGGGCGGGTGCCAAACGACTCGTCAGAATACAGAGCATCGCGAGCGAGCAGCTGGCTACGTTCGTACTTGAATCTCCTTGCGAAGTTCATCTTCGCGCCACGCATAGCGGTCTTCCTGTCGCGAGACCTGGCTTCGGAGTTCGCGGATGGTCTGCTGCAAGGCGCGCTCGCGATCGGTGCTATCTTGAGTCAGCTTCCTGCACCGTCGTCAACCAATCAGTACCACCATTCAATCAGTACGACCATTCGCTCATTTGCCCATTCTCGTAGAGTGGAGTGCCGACCTGATCTCTTCCTCATGCTCGATCTTGAGCTGTTGCTGTGTCTCGAGCAGCCGTAGTTCAGCCTTCGAGTCCACGCCGCTGCTAATCTTCTTTTGTTCAGCCACCTCCTTCCAGGCCTTCTCGAGTGCCAGCTGCAGCTCGGTCACCTGTGACACGATCCGAGGCACCGTGAGAATCACGAGCATGAGCACCATAGGGTGCTCATCGAGCTTACCTGAGCCTGTGCCGAATCGAGAGCACGCGTGCGTTCATCGAGCTTCTTGGCGGTGGTCTCTGCAATCTGCTTCATGTTCGTCACGGTCTCGTTGAGGCTGCGCTCCTCCTGCTCGAGTTGCTTCACGCGCTCGGCCTTGGTTTCCAGCAGGCCTTCTGTCGTCGAGAGTCTGCAGAGAATTCGATACTCGTCGTTAGGTAACACGCACACAGCGTTGCGTGATGGCGGCATTCGATGACGCGAGGTGCACGATACCGATCGCGAAGCGCCTGGAGCTCGGTCTCGTCGGTCTTGGACTTTTGGCGCAACTTCTTCAGCAAGCCCTCGTACTACGAGCACCATTCATCCAACGTGCAAGGGTGGCACACGCGCATAGCTGTGAGCACCCCCACTGCCTCGTGAGAGCCCACGAGAGCGCGCACGCGTACCTGCAACAGGCGCTTCTGCAGCTTCTCGCCTTCCTCGAGCAGCTCCTTGACCTGCTGCTCCTTCTCGGCGAGGGCTTGCGAGCTGTTGCTGTCTCCTGATGCAGCGACCGCCGTCGACTCGCGCAGTCTGTCGCGATCCTTCGTGACCGCAAGCAGCTTCTTCTCCATGGCACCGAGGCGCTCACTGAACTCGTTGCGAAGAGTCGATGTCTCGTCGTCGCGGCTCGACTGTGCGACTTTCAGTCGTTGTTCAGCGATATCGGCTCGCTCTGCAGAGAGCCGTGATCCAGATGGTCAGTGTCAGTGTCAGTGTCAGCGTCAGCGTCAGAGTCAGCATGAGAGCGAACGACGTACGTTCAGCAGCACGAATGATCTTGTTGAGGTTGTCGAGCTGTGACTCGAGGCTCTCGTTGTCCGAGCGCGATTGAGCGAGCGACACATTGATTGTCTCGAGCTGCGACTCTCGCTGTGCAATGACGGCCGCCTGCTCCTGGATCTTGCGATTGAGCTCCATGAGCTGCTGCTGCCACGATGTCGGTATCGTCGGTGTTGTTGATGTTGGCGATGTTGATGCTTCCGCGCTCTCGTTGGGCTGAGATGGAGTGGCATCAGTAGCGTCCGAAGCGGGTGCTTCGGCATGAGGAAGCGAGCTCTCAAGCGAGACGTTCGATCGAGAGCGCGCTATCGGTGTGGTCGTGGTTGGCGATGCCGGAGGCGGCTGAGGCTGCTGCTGCTGCTGCTCGTCGGCTGGCTCTTGCGGCGTGGACACCGCCGCAACCTCACGCTGGTGCTCCATCGCCTCGGGCTTGGATGCATCAGGCACATCCTCAGCAGCGGGCGAGGCAGGAATGGAGGTGTGCGCTGCCGTCGCATCAACCGAGGCGGGCAGATCGTTGGTGCCATGGTCGTGGTCGCGGTCGGTGCTCGACAGCGCTGGCACGGCGTCTTCGATCGTCTTTGAGCTCAGCACCTCGTCGTCTGCTGCTACACTTGTGGGCGATGCAGAGGCGTCGGCAGCCACGGCCGCAGCGTCGGCGTCGGCGCCTTCATCGTCATTGTTGTCGTCGGCGGCTCCCGACGATGGCGCCGCGGGCTCCACGCGAGCCACCGACGGCTCCGACTGCGATACCTGCAGTGCGCTCGAGCTCAGCCGAGAGCCGCCCTGTGAGAGCTTGGGCCGTCGCACGGCGGGGTTCTTGCGTGTAGTGGGCTTGCTGGCGGCACCCCGCGCCCCGCCGGCAGCGGTGCTCGTCGCGCTGGCGGCGGCGTGGTCGCCGTCGTCGTCCCAGCCCTGGTCCCAGCCGTGATCGGCCGTCGAAGCCACCGGCAACGACACCGATGTGGGCAGAGCGGCCACCTCATCGACGTGGCCATTCGGTGCGTCGGATGCAGCAGCCTCGGGCTCGGCCTCGGAGCCGGGGAAGACGGCGTCCTCGGGGATGCCGATGGCGCGCTCGATCGAGCTCTCGACATTCTTGACGGCCTCGGTGATGCTCGCGAACGAGAACGACCGGAACGGCGACGACCACTGGCTCATGGCGAACCCCACCGACCGCGCGGCCGACTCTGCTAGCTACGCTGCACGACTCGCGACGAGCCAGAGACTCACTCACACACACGCGCCTTCTTGACGGTGGACAGACAGACAGCAGGCAGGCAGGCAGACACCCTCACGCAGCGAGGCAACCGAGCAACTGATGCTGCTGCTGCTGTTCCGGCCGGCCTTCGACCTCGGCTGGTGCGCGGCTGCCGCCCAATGCCTTGACGAGCGTGCGATACTGATGGTGCGGGGAGGCGTGTGTTTGTGGCTTGGAGGGTCGCGGTGGGTTTGTACAACGATGGCGACTACGTCAATGTATGTATGTGTGCACGAGCGTGCGTGTGGGCGCCGAGAAGACGCGTATGTACAACGTGGGCGAGCCTGCACCATGATGGCGGGTAGATACGTCAAAGGCTCAGTGGTGATGGCGACAGGCAGCTGCAGCTGCAGCTCGGGCTCGGTCAGCAGGGACAGTCGGCAGTCGGCGACGCGGGCGAGCCAATGTCGACGAGGTTGCGAGGCTCGGCCGGCGGAGCTGGTGTGTGTTCACCGTCGGTGGCGGATGGTGGCTGCTTGGCGGCCTGGGCCCGAGCCTCTCGGTCGAGGATCTCCTTGGCGAGCGTGTAGAACGTACTAAAGACGTTGGTGTTGTTGAGCGCGCTCGTCTCGAGCAGTTGCGTGTGGTACTGGTTGGCAAGCTCCTGGCCCTGTTCGGGTGAGATGGCCTGCAGCGAACCGTGGAGCCGAGTGAGATCATACTCGAACGCACACACACTCGACATGCGACGATAGTAGCGATGGCGATCGACGTACTCGACGTTGATCGAGGTCGCACTTGTTGCCGACGATCACGAACGGAATGGAGCGTGGCTGCAGCGACGCCAGCTTCGAGATCCACAGCTTGACGTTCATGAAGGAGCGCATGTCGGTGACGTCATACACGAGCAACACTCCATCGGCGCCACGGTAGTAACCTACGCCCGGGGGCCATTCGCTGCGTGAGGCTCTCCTCTCAAGGATGATGCATTGGCCTGCGTGCGCACTCAACTCGTATACCTGAGGTCAGACTGTGTAGCCGCTCTTGCCCAGCGGTATCCTAGTGGTTCATTCGGTAAAGATTAGCTCCTTGCATGGCGTGTGCGAGTGTGGTTGGCGCTCGTACCCAGATGGACAGCTTGACTCGCGTATCGCCGATCGTCATGTACTTGATCTTGATGTCGATGCTGCCAACCGCTGAGCGTCAGCACGAGCTCCCCTCACATCAAGCGAGGGTCCGACATCAATGTGGCTACGACACGCACCCAATGGTCGCAACCCACGAGCGCGCAAAGCGACCCTCGGCGAGGCGCATCAGCAGGCAGCTCTTACCCACACCTGCAGCTCGCGTCAGTCAGTCTCGTCGCTCGCACAATGGCTCACTCGAGAGCGAGAGCGAGAGAGTATACGGCACCCGAGTCTCCCAGAACGAGTATCTTGAGCTGCCTCTGCTTGGTCGTGGCTCCGCCTGCTCCGCCGGCAGCAGCGAGCTCGTCTTCGTGGTTGCCGAATGCGTTCGCGAGGTGCGGAGGCGCCTCGGCCAACGGTGGCGGCTGCTGGTCCATCAAGGAGCATCAGCAGCTCGACGAGCGCTGCTCTGGCCGGTGCACGAGCGAGCGCGCGAGCGTCCTGGGTGGATCGATGTGCAACGTGGAGCGAGCGAGCGAGTCGTGGGCGTGTGGGCGTGTACGACGAGACCAGCATGCGCGAGCGACCGAGCCAACAAGCAACTGATGCTGCTGCTGCTCACTGTTCCTATCCAATCCATCCATCCAATCCATCCAATCCATCCAATCCATCATCGTGCCACGAACGATCATCGCTCGCCCATGAGCCACGCTATGCCAGAGAGCTATCTGAGCGTGTGAGATGAGGCTGTTGTAGTTTAGTAAGGTTTGAACTTGCGGCCTTCTCTCATCTTGGCGAGCCTACGGCGGTCCTCGTCGAACTTGGAACGCAACTCCTCCAAACCTGCGCCACCATCACAAACACACACAGGAGCCGTGTCAGATTTGACGATCGACCACCAGTGGCAGTAAATGGCAGGCCGAGCACGTACGATTGCGGCGTTCCTCACGCAGTTGGAACCGATAGAAGTCAGCCTTGGAGCGCTCCTTCTTGGTGTTGGGTAGCTTGGCCGTGGCAACGCCGACCGTCGTGCCCTTGGCGTCGGTGGTCTTCTTGCCGCCACGGCGGCCGACAGTGACCCAGCCGTCCTCATCGGGCACGCTGAGGACCTCTTCCTTCTTCTTGCGCTCGTGTACCACGACTTTGTCGAACTCGTGCATAAAGAGATCGGCCTTGAGTTGAAGTGCTGCAGCATCGCCCCTCTCTCGCTCATATTGATCCAGCCATTCTATGTGGAGAGCGCGCACGCAAGAGAGAGACCACGTCAGGTTAGTTAGTCAGCAACGAGAGTGTCGAACGCAGTGAGCTCATTGGCATACTTTGCAGTCCTTGCTTGGGAGGAGGGAGACCTTCGGCCGATGTGTCGAACGAGACGGCCTTGAGCGCGAGCGCCTTGTGCACCGAGCTCTCGTCGTGGTAGATGACGTGCGCAAAGCCGCAGCACGGCAGCCAGATACCCTCGGTCTCATCGGCGTGGTCGGCGTCTTCGAAGCCAGCGAGCTTGGCAGCTTGCTCGGAGATCGACGGCTGCAAGGGCGTGAGGTGCTCGAGGTCCTCCTCGTGTGCGGCAGGCGGTGCGGGCGTGTCCTGTCCGTCGGGCGTCGTGTATCCGGCAACGCGGTTGAGGTCAAAGTCGGGCATCACGGTCCGGGCGGCCTGGTCGCGCTGGTTGCGACGCCAGCGCTTGAGCTTGCGTCGATCCTCGGCCGTCGGCATGTGGCCGAACGAGATGGAGGCGATCGGGCCGCAGGCACCGAAGGCCGCGCGCACCTGCGCCATCGACACGTACGGCGGCAGGTTGCACACGAGCAGCGTGCGGCGGCGCTCGTGCTCCTCCTCGTCGGCGGCCTCGTCGTCGGCGGTGTCAGTGTGTTTGTTGGAAGAGTTGACACGACAGTAGAGCATCTGGCCGCGAGGGAAGCGAGGTCCGTCTCGCTGCTCGTCGAGCAGCTCGATGGCATAGAAGTCCGAGCCAGGCAGCGGCTCAGCGCGAGGAGCCGCGGCTCTCTTGCTCGTGCTCGTGCTCTGCTTCTTGGTGGACTTCTTCTTGCTCACCACATCGGCATCATGGGTGCCACTTCTCGTGCTCGCTTTGGCGCCAGGAGTCGAGGCACGAGTTCGCTTGCCGCCGGCCATCATTATTGAGCCAAGAGGTGCGTGAGGCAGCGAGCAACGAAGAGAGACCGAGCGAAGGTTCGATCGCGAGCGCCTCAGTGTTCTTCTCCCTCGCTCGCTGCTGCACCACGATCTCGATCTCGATCTCGATCTCGACCACGACCTCGATCTCGACCACGACCACCAACGCCTGCGCTCTCTCACCCCTCGAGGATCTGTTTACGCCGTAGTAGTAGTGTTGTTATTGCAGTTGTAGTTGTTCACAAGAAGACTACACGACGACGAATTAGTTGTAGGAGTGGTGGTTGGACATACGCACATACACACGACACACACGACGACACCATGGGTTTGTTCGGTTCAAAGTCGTCGTCGAACTCTGGCGCCGTGACGGCGCATGATCGCGCGGTGCTCGAGCTCAAGATCCAACGTGACAAGCTGACAGTCTATCGTACCAAGGTAGATCAAGACAGCATCCGAACGATGAAGACGCGCCTCTCGCTCTGGGTCATCTGATCTCACTCGCTCGTTGATGATGCTGTTGTTGATGTTGACGTAGATTGCGAAACAACTCGAGCAAGAGACCGAGAGTGCCAAGAAGCTTGCGTTGGAAGGCAAGCGAGAGCGTGCTCTCGTGATCCTAAAGCGCCGCAAACACACGCAGAAGCAACTCGAGCAGATCGAGGCCACACAGCAGAACATTGCCGAGATGGTGCGCGTGCTGGCGCCTTGGCTCGTGCTGCCGTGCTGCTGACCCATGAGATACCGACGCATCCACCCCCAATGGCTTGGGTTTGTTGTTGTCGCTGTCTTCATGTGGAATCGTAGGTGGACTCGATCGAGTTCTCGCAAATCCAAGCGCGAGTGTTCGAGAGCCTCAAGAATGGAAACACGGTGCTGCAGGAGCTCAACAAGCAGATGAACGTCGATGACATTGAGATCCTGATGGCCGACACGGCCGACGCGATCGCCTATCAGCAACAAGTCACCGAGGCTCTCACGGGCAAGCTCACGAACGATGAGCTCGACTCGATTGAATCCGACCTGATGGCGTTCTTGCAAGAGCACGAACAACAAGAGCCGGAGGCGATTGCGGTACCACCACACCAAGAGCCGAAGGTCGTCGAGCCGGTAGTCGCGGTGCCAGTCGAGGAGGAGCCGCAGGAGGAGGAGGTGCCCGAGCACGTACACGTGGCGTTTGCTGCCATGCCCACGGTGCCGAACGTACCGCTGCCGGAACCCGAAGAGATCGGCACCACAGCCACGACGACCGACAGCGAGCGAGTGATGGTGCTGAGTTAATCTGCGGTGCTGTCGACATCGTGCAGGACATCATGCTGCACGTGTGTGGTGGTGGTGATGATGATGATAATGATGTTTATAGAGATTGCTCGATGATTGATTGGAAGAGAGTGCGAGGGAGCCCTGAGTGGGATGGTAGAATACATCAACGGTAGATCACGATAGATAGATAACTTGGTGGATTGGTGGGTGCATGCGTGCATGAGTGCACGGGTGCATGGATGGATAGATAGATACATAGATAGTGTGGCACATCGTCAACATTCGTCTTAAATAGGGTTCAAGGCTCCTTGGGAGGTGGCGAGCGGTGTAGGCCGCAGCATCTGGCGGCCATCAACGAAGCTCGATATCGATAGAAAGCGAGCGACATCGTCGACTACTTGGGCTGCCCCGGCTCAGAGAAGGCCTGCGTCTTGGCGTCTCGTCGCTACACGCAACACAACATGCAACAAATGGCGTCGGTCAGTCACGTTGAGCGGGAGCGAGAGAGAGAGAGAGAGGCTACGGGGATGGTGAGATGCACACGTACCTCAGGACGAATGGCATTCATTTGAGCGGCTGCGAGAGCAATAGCATCGTCGTGCTTGGGGCGCTTGGCATTGGGCTCGTCGAATGAGGTCGAGGTGTGCGAGGGCGCGTCGGGAGCCGCGGCACCTATTGGATCCGGATACGCCCAGGGGTGCTGGAGGTGCTGATGCTGATGCTCCAAGAAGGCGGTCGAGGCGCGGTTGGAGAACGAGCCACCGGACAAGCGGCTGCCTGGCAGGCGCAGCGAGCGTCGTCGCATGTCGAGCGTGGGATCGGGCGCGCCAGGGCCCGGCATGGCGCCGAACTGCTGCGGCATCGGCATGCTCGGCGGCTGCATGTGGAGCGGCGGCATGTAGGAGCCCGAGCCGAGGTACGGGTCGGACGAGTAGTCGCCAAAGCCCGTCGTATCGAGGAACGGCGCTCCGTCGTTGATCGAGCCGCGCGAGCTGCCACGGAACATTCGCGTGAACGAACGCTTGCCTGGCAGATTGTCGTACATGCCCATACGAATGTCTCCAGAGGAGCCTGACGATGGCATGGGCTGCCCGGCGGCGGCAGCGGCAGCGGCGGCGGCAGCAGCGGCAGCCGATTGTTGCTGCTGTTGTTGCAAGTAGAGTTGCTCTTGTGCAGCGAACGACGGCGACATGGGTGCATACTCGGGTGAGAATGGACGGTGGTAGGGCGATCGCGAGAAGGACGCTGCGGGCGACAGGAGCGACCAGCGAGGGTAGTCGCCTTCGAGACTCGGCGCACGCATCGAAGCCTGTGGCAACGGCGGCGGCATGTCGAACGGGAGCGCGTACTCGGCCGATGAGCCGGGCCCGATGCCGGGCACGGCTGGGAGCGGGAGCGGTGGCGGCAGAGCGTGCGACATGCCGCCGGAGGAGCCCGCGCCCTGCGACATGACGGGCGACGGCATCGGTACGGCTGACGGCGTTGTCGGCGTGACGCTACCGAGAGGCGTCGGGTCGATGAGCGAGACGCCAGGCGGCAAGACGTTGTGAAAGACGATCTGCACGAACTGCAGCGGCTCGTTGATCGAGCTGCGGTCTTGGAGCAACAGCTGATCGGACATGAAGACGAGGCACTTGGCGAAGAAGGCCACGATAGTCTGCAAGAATGGTAGCGACGGCGAGTCGCGCAACATGAGGTCGACGGTGGCGAGCGACATGTACTGCAGCCAGCGCATGGTAGCTTGACGCTGGTTGAACATGACAGCATACGTGTCGTTGTCGAGATCGACACGACTGTTTCGTTGCGATTGCTGCGGCTGCTGCTGCTGCTGCGATTGTGCCTGTGCCTGCTGCGACTGCTGTTGTTGTTGCTGCTGCGAACCATCGGCATCGATATTATCGTGACCAGTTCCGCCGGATGCGCTCGATAAGCTGGCTGCCGAACTGGAGGAAGTGCCCGACGCCGACGATGACGAGGACGACGACGAAGAGGAGGTCGAAGAAGAGGTGGACGAGGACGATGTCGAAGAGGTCGAGGAGGAGAGTGAAGGAGCAGACGAGGCTGCCGTCGTCGATTGCGATGTTGCAGCCACCGTTGCGGTGGCTCCCGACGGAGGGATCGAGGTCTGACCTCCGCGGTACTCGGGTGGAAAGTCGCGTGAAGCCACAATCACCAACCACTGCACCCAATACTCGATCGGGCTGCGACGAAGCAAGAGGCCAATGTCGTCGCGCAGAATGTTGACCTCGGCGAGGAAGTCGTATGCTGGCGGGATCATTCGCATGGCCTGGTCGAGCACAGCCGAAAAGTCGATTGCCTCCCAATCCGACAGTACTTGCGAGTTGATATGGGAATTATCTAAGTAACAAGCACAACAAGCAAGGATGGTTATCATGTGGATAGAGAGAGAGAGAGAGAGAGAGAGAGAGAGAGAGAGAGAGAGATAGTACACGATCACGGTAGTATGATTGAGCGGAAGCGTTGCTGAACAAATGAAAGCGGCAGTGTACAAAAGACGAGAACGGACATGGCGAGCGAGAGCGCGAGAGAGGAGAGCAGACATCCACGAGCAAGCGAGCGAGAGATAACGTCAAATATGAGAAGCACATCATACCCAACACCTGCGATGTGATGATGGTCGCCAAGTGGTTGATGACGACGCCATAGAGGATGGCGTTGGCGGTGCGCGAGATGGCCTCGAGCTTGCGGCGCGTAAAGGTCGCAGGCAGGCCGCTGCCGGCCGGATCAAAGATGTGGCGCGCGACGAGATCGAACGAGGCCGCGAACTGGCGGATGGTCGAGTGCGGGATTCGATGCGGCAACGGGTGCAAGACGTCGGGCAGCAAGGCGCGCAGGAAGACGCCGTAGACGGTGGCGTCGTGCGCGAGCAACAGCGACGACACCATGGGGTCGGCGAGCAGGCGCGCGCTCTCCTGCGAGATCGACTTCCAGTACGACGACATGCAGCCCTCGATCTCGCCCAGGGCGCCTGATACCAACGTGTCGACCAGCTGCTGCGAGTGCTGCTCGTACGATGTCAGGAACGAGTTGATCTCGGCGCCGAACGACGGGTCGAGCTGCACCGTGAACGAGCGATCAATATCGGGCAGCACCGGGCGCTGCGGCATCAGGCGCTCGTGTGCGCCGGGGCGGCGTCGCCACGAGTTCTGAGCCGCGTACTCGGCGTGCAGGCCTTGGCCCATGTGGCGACCGCTGCCGCTGCCAGCGCCGCTCGAGGACGTCGACGAGTTGGCGGCAGCAGCGGCCGCAGCGGCAGCAGCGTTGCGATTGGCGACGGCGGCGGCAGCGGCGGCGGCAGCGGCAGCCATCGAGTTGTTGCCGTCATGCTTGTTGGCGCTGCCGCTGCCACCGCTCTCGGACATGATGTCGATCGAGATGCGGCCGCTCGAGTACTTGCGGTAGCGCAGCGACGACGACTGGCGGATGCGGATGCCGGCGTAGTGGTACTTGCTGCTGCCGCGCGTTCCGAGGCGCTTGGTCATGAGGCCGGGGAAGATGGTGCGCACCAGCTTGCCGAAGTTGGCCGAGTTCAACGGCTGCCCGAGGTGCGACTCGCTGCACAGGTGCGTGTAGAGCTTGTACATGACCGAGCGCAGGATGGCGGCGCCAGGCGCGCGCTCAAAGTTGTCCTTGAGCCACTGCACGACCTGCGGCGGCACGACCTTGGTCATGTCGATGCGTGGTCGCTTCTTGCCTTGGTGCGGCGAGTCACTGTCGTCGTCCATCGTTAAAGGAGGTGGTTGTTGTTGTTGGCCGTTGTTGGTTGGTTGTTCAAACTACGATCGGGACAGATAGATCGATCATACGTGGACGTGTGAGAGAGAGCGCGAGAGAGAGAGAGTTCCGTGTGTGTGAGAGATCGAGTGCGCCATCATATTGCGACATCGATCGCGCACACGACAAACGTCGGCTCACCCCCACATCGCTTCATGATTGCCGATCAACGCACCTGACGTGTAGGCGAGCGAGGCTACGCGAGATATGTCCCACAGCACTATCAATCGACACCACACCACACGAAATGTGCAGCAGCAGCAGCCAGACGCCTTGGTATCGCGATAGTTCTCTCGCACAAGGTTTGGTTGGACAAGGATAGCAACCACACACGCACAAGAGACTTTGGCAGTCGGCTGCCGAGCGCACACGTGGCGTGACTACGACGACCGAGGGACGCGGGCGCAGCGGGCAAGCGAGACGAGCGAGGCCGCGAGGAGGGAGAGATGGGGCGATAGAGAGGGAGCGCGGCGGCGCGCGCGTGTGTGGCGCTGCAGCGGCTCGTGTCCTGACAACGCATGTGTTGCCGTAGCGACCGGCGCTTTCGGCACGGGCGCTCCTTTCCTTCTTCCGGTGTAGGTGTATGGCGCGCTGCTGCCGCTGCCGCTCGCGAGGCGGAGGGAGAGGAGTAGGTGTGTGCTTGGGCGACCTGCGTTGCGAGTGGTTGCGGTCGTTCGTGCCGGAGCCGTCGCACGGGTATCGGTGCGTACGCCATTTGCGGCTATCACGATCAGGAGAAGTGTAATCGCAGCTGCAGCAGCAGCGTGGTGGTGGTCGAGGTCGCGAGAACTCATTGTAGCACCACAGATTGTGGGACGCAGCAGCAGCAGCGGCAGCAGATACTGCTACGCGCAAGATCTTGGGCCTTATGGCGAGGTGGCGGGCGTCTCCAAGGTTACTATCCTCTGTTTGCATGGTAGGTAACGTGGCTGACGGCGAGCAGAGATCCACGTTGGAGCTGGAGTTGCAGTAGAGTTGCGATGGTACACATGGCTTCGTGCTCACTCTCGACAAGAATCCCCGTCTGCGTTCTCGCGTATCCAGAGCCCCGCTCGCTCGGTGGGTAGCGCTCTGGTACACCCACTGTACCCGGGTACTGGCTCACTCTTCCCTGACCGAACGCACTCGCCGTCTGCCTCAGGTAACCCTTGATGGTCGGTACTCTCGCTTCGGAGCATTGGCGCGTCACCTCGCCACCCGCTTTCGCTGACCGCACCAAATCGCCAGCGAGACAAAGTCGGCTCGGAACGGACACGTGAATGCCTCCTGTGCAGGGCACCGTGCCGAAACAACGAACGTACGTAGCTTCGGCACGCGACAGGCGTACGCCGCTGAGGGTGCGACGAGGGCAGGGCGCCGCGCCGCACCCTCAGCGAGAAGGGAAGAGGAATCGATTGAGTGGTTGGGTGTTGACGGCGTCTGTTCTCAGGCTGCTTCGCGCACTCGCTCGCTCTCCCGCACTCGCTCACACACGCGTGCTCGCTCGTCCACTCTTCCGCCTCGCGCTACTCGCGCTGCGTCTTGGTTCTTTGCCACGCGCGCTCTCGCTGCGACCGCCATCCTCACCACCGCATAGTCGCTCGGTTGGCTCGAGCACTCGATTGCTCTTGCGCTTTCTGTTCGTTGGTTCGTTGGTTCGTTCGACTGGGCGTGAGAGCTCGCGCTCGCGCTCCCGCACAGCGATGGACCCCACTACGCTGCTCCCATTCGATAGCGAGCTGTCGCTGCAGGACCTCTCGGCTGGCGGCCACAACCTCAGCTTCGTACGCGCTGCTCCCTCTTACACAAGCGATACGTCTCGTGTCGTTGGCATGATTCTTCTTGTGTTCTGATGATATCTCGTACTGACGGTCTCACTCTCTCGCTCGCGCGCACAGTCGGGCCTCTTCGACTTCTTCGACAGCACTCGCTCTGCCAACGACGCCCTCTCCAAACTCACCAGCAGCACTACCAACGTCTTTGCCGACGAGACCGACCACGCCAATGGCGCCCTCGGCAGCGGCGTCGCCGACGACGTCGTCGGCCCCGATCTGCGCACTGTCATGGGAGGCACCATGCCGAGCCTCTTCGTCGATATGTCGTCCGTGCCGCACTCGCCCACGCTCGCACCGACGCCCACGACGCCGTCGTCCACACACGCTCCAACCTTCCTGCCGCCTGTTGGCCAAGCAGGAACAGTGGCCGCGCTCGCTGCCGCTCACCATGTCGGACACGCGCCTGCCCCGACGCCGCCGCCATCATCGCCGTCGCCATTGTTGTCGCCGTCGCCGTCGCCGTCGCCGTCGCCCAACGCGCCGCCTCTTCCGATCTCGGCATATCCTGGCGCCTTTGCTGCTGCTCCTAACTCGCACTTCCAACCGCGACAGATTGGCGACTTGTCGCTACCTCCAGCAGCGGTGGCGGCCGCCGCGCTGGCCAATGGAGGCCTCCATCCGCCTGTGCTCGGCGGCAGGCCGGCCTCTGCGCTGCCCACTGCCAATACTCGTGGCCAACTCTTCCAGCTGCAGATGCAGCAGCAGATGCAGCAGCAGCAACTACAACAGCAGCAACTACAGCAGCACCTCCTGCAGCAGCATCTGCAGCAGCAACGTCCAACATTCATACCGCCGACGCCAAGCACAACGCCGTCGCCGTTCAACCGCGACCTACCGACTGCCACCTCAACCACTGCTACCACTGCTGCCACTGCCACCAGTCCAGCACCGCACGGTCATCAGAATCACGGTGGGCTGGAAGGCGCCAGCATTCGTGTTGGACGCGGCGATCTTCACTTCTCTGGCGGCGCCACGGCGCCACGTCTCGAATGCCCGCACGACGCACGAATGAGCTGTTTGGTACTCGAGCGATACACGACCAAGAAGGATTCCTACCGTCCGTCGGATGTTGGTACGTACGCAAACGAGTGACTATGGCACGCACGTTCTCTCGACACATACGACACCACTCGCTCTTTGAGATGATGCCTTACCAAATGCCTCGATCGCTTCTGTTCTGCTGCTGCAACGCGGTGCGTGTGCATCGTGCCGTTTTATCATCGCGCACACACGCACACACAGCGTTCGATGGAACCATCCACACACGCCAGCGCCTGCAAGTCACCATCACGTTCTCGCTGCCGAGCAGCGTTCCGCTGCATCTGATACACACGTTCATCGAGTGCCACGTGCCCAAGCAGCTCCGATACCGCTTCATCTCCGACACCAACACCATCGAAGCTGGCCGCTACAACGCCATCATGGTCAAGTCCGAACACTCGTGGGCGCACGACTTTTGCTTCCTGCTCGAGGAGGTCTCGACCGAGCAGGTGCCCAAGGCCGATCGTCGCACGGTCACCGTGCGCGCACAGCTCCGTGCCTCGGTCGCCACGAGCGGCTTCGTGTGCGAGTACTTTAACGTGCGCACGATCGACGAAGCCAAGTCCATCGAGTTTCGCTTGTGCATGGCGGCTCGCGACGCCGCCACCGGCTCGCCGCTGTTTGTCGTGCGCTCGGCGCCGTTCAACGTGCGTGCGCACTCCAAGACCGACAAGGCCAGCCAACGCTCCAAGCCCGCCACCGTGCCTCCGTCACTCATCTCGCTCCAGCCGCTGCCCGACACCGGTAGCCAACTGCGCGACTTGCCATTCCTCGGTACCGTGTGGCCCGACTCGCGCCGTCCCAACATTTTGGACCAGCGGGGCACCATCTTGGGCACGCTGGTGGTGCAGCCAACACAATATGTCGGCGATCTCGACCTTCTCATCGCAGCCGCGTGCCCGGTACGAGTTCGTGGGCAGCACTACACATTTGTTGCATCGAGCTCTACACTCCTTGTACTCTACGCCACAACTGGGCTCGTTTGCTGATCATCCTTCACTCTTGCTCGTGTGCTGCTCTCTAGGCCTTTGCTGAGGCCGCCGCTCGTGATGGCACCGAGTTCGTCGTGCACTATCAGTGCAGCATGCTGCCTCCTGTACCGCTACTCGCTCAAGCACGAGGCATCAAGCTGATCGAGTTCATTCACCACGGATGCAATCTTCGCCTGTTCGACATCCGAGGCATTGCGAGCTCGTCCTCAAGCGACCCGCTGACGATTCGCTTCTTCCCCAACGGTATTGCTGCCTCGCGATAGGCACACCACTTTGAACGTGCCGCGGTGCCTGACGTACTGCGGTTGTACTCTATCCAAGTAGTAGTATTAGTCGCTCCTTCCTTCTAGCCTCCTTGTTGTTTTGTATGTTTGAGCGAGAGCGAGTGTGTTGTTTTGATGTACGGGTCTTGAGACACGAGCGTGAAGCGACGTGCTGAATTGTACTTGATTCGTACAGCCTTCAATCCGTGTTGTTTGATGGATTGATTGCGTTGTGATGCTGTTCTTTAGTGATTGATTGATATGATATGGAAATGGTGGTGGTGATGTTGTTGGTAATGATGTTGTGGTTGGTGTTGTTGGTTGTACTTTATAAAGTGTCGGCTGTGTGAGAACAGCGATCGAGAATGCGCGGGATTCTTCTTCATTTCGCTCGCTCCCTCAATGCAGCTGCTGCACGCTCGCGCACGACGGTGATATCGCCCCGGAAGCTTCGGTATCTCGTTTGTGTATCTCCTTGTGTTTGTGTGTATTTATTTGTATTTGTTGTGCTGCGTTTCTTGGAGAGAGAGCGCGAGAGAGATTGATTGCGAGAGATGGCTGACCTGAAGGGGGTACGTAAGCAGCAGACCGTCGTTGCTCGAACGTCGAGTGATTGCGATTGAAGAACCCATACAATCGTGCTGTTGGTGGTTGCTCCTGCTGCTGGTGCGTGTATCGAGCAGCTACTCGAGGGTATCGTCAAGAAGCAACCACGCAACTGGATGCTCTACTACCTGCTTGCGTGTCTGCACTATCGCAATGGCGCGATCGCACGAGTACGTGCAACACGCGAGCCAGCTCTCTCTCTCTCTCGTGTGGCTGACTGCCTCGTGACCAGGCAAGCAGCGAGCTCGACAAGGCCTTCACGTGTGCTGCAGGCCTTCGGAACAATGCCAGTGTCGCTCTCGCGAAGCTGCGCTTCTTCTCGGCGATCCTCAAGCTGTCGGTACCGGCGGCACCGTTGTCGCCCGAGAGCCACTCGACTCGCGTGGCGTCGCTCAACAATGAGGAGAGCGAGGCTAGTGGCGGCACTGTTGGCACCGACGATGATGACTACGGCGCCTCGGACGAGGATGTCGCGTGCTTCGGCGATGGCGATGGCGGTGGCAGCGGCGTGCGCCACGAGATCTCGCGCTGGAGCGGGCCGCTCGAGCACGATCAATGTCGCATCAACGAGTCGCAGCAGCAGTCGACAGACGCCACCAAGGCGCAGCAGAGCGTCGCGCACTACTGGCTGCAGCTCTTCTCGACCGTTCTCTACGCTGGCAGCAGCGCCATGCCGCATCGCTCGAGACTCCTGGCAGCGACACGGCGCTCGCTGCGCGAGCTTGTGCTTTGTGTCGACCACAGTCACACGATCACGAACGCCCTCGCCGTGGCTGAGCTGCTCTCGGGCAAGGTAGCCGCTGCGGCAAACGCTCAGTTGCGAGCCACACTGCCACACACACTGCCACATGCTCACACGCGCCATTCGTTGATCGTGAGCAGCTGTGCAGGCCACGCTCGTTCTCGAGGCTCGCGCTTGCCGTCTTGACCGATCAGAACAACTACGTGGTACGCCCGGCCATGTGGCGTTGCTGGCCCGCTCGAGCCTGCACACGCTGACCACCGAGTCGCGGGCGCCACAGTTGAGCCAGAACATGGCGATCGCGTTGCTGCTGCGTGGGAGCTACTACAACGCCGCCTGCTTGTTCTCGCAGCTGCAAGCCAATCGTCCGCATGTACGCATGTCTCCTGCCTCGAGGAAACTCTTGTGTGCCGACACTACTGCCGCCATCCATCTCACAGAGAACCGGTGCCAAGCAGGACACGACCGAGATCTCGAATGCCATGCTGCTGTGTGGCTATCTGGCTCGCTCTTACACCAAGCAACCCCAACAACCAGAACAGCCTCGACAATTAGAACAGCCTGAACAGCAACCACACGAGCAGCCTCAACAGCCTGAGACCATTGGCGCCTCCTCCACCTCCTCCAGTTCGGATCCGACGCATGCTCAAGAGCAAGAGCCACTCTCCATGTCGATCGAGTTGTTGCCCATTCCTCCGCCATCGCCAACCACAGTATGCAGTATCACACTCTCCTCCGTCTTTAGCTCTGCTTCTGAGAATCGATCGTGCAGCCACAACTGTACCATAGTTACCTCCAGCAAGCCGACTTGCTGCGCCTCAACCATCGCTTCACCGAGGCGCTCGCTATCTTCTCATCGGGCATACTACAGGAGTATGCGTCGCCGCTCGGATACTTGACCTTCGCCAAGGTACAGATTCGGTGCTAGTGCTGAGCCGCACGACATTCATTGCTAACAATCGACACGGCAAAGACTCTGTGGGACTACGCGAGGTCGGGCAAGGCACAAGTCCAATCGACTCTCGAGCGGTACGTTCTACTACACGCTCACAGCCTCACCGATTCAGACTGACGTGTGAGAAACGTGTCAGAGCCGGCAGGGCCTTCCAAGCCGCCATCAAGCTCCAGCCCAATCATCCCACAGTTCTGCTAGAGGTGCGTATTGTCCTCGAGTATGCTTGCTGGCTGCCAGCAGCCAGTGGCTACACATCGTACCCACCACAGCTGTTTCATCTTGGCAGTATGGCATCTTTCAGATGTCGCTGGGGAGCTATGCCGGTGCCAAAAGCTCGATCGAGGCAAGTTGCTCGGTGAACAACTCGTTCGAAGCACGAGCCAACTTGGGTACGTGACGCATGCTGGTGGATGTGAGCGAGCACATCAAGGGAGCTTACTGGCCGCCTTCTGGGATCATTGTAGCGCTGGTTTCTCAGCTGTTAGAACCGAGTGCCGCGATCGAACAGCAGCTGGTACTCCTTGCGAACCAACGACCATCAGCCGCATTGTATTGCAACCTCGGCAATCTCCTGCGTAGAGCAGGTACGTTGCGCTGTCTCGGTCATTGTTCGAGAGCGAGCGAGAGCGCTTGCATCGTCACTCACCAGGCTGGAACAATAATAAGGGCGACTTGATCAGGCTGCATCGGCCTACCGAAAGAGCTTGGCCTTGGAGCCGAGCTTTGCGATGGTACATGGAGCTTGCTCTCTACCTTGTTGTTGGGCCGTACTAACGAATGCTTTTGCTCCAGGCCCACAACAATCTCGGGCTCGTGTACATTGCTGAAGGCCAGTACGACCAAGCGCTGGCATGCTTCGAAGCCGCCATCGCTTGCGACCAAAACCTCGCGTGCGCCAACAGCAATCGCCTCCGCCTCCAAGCCTTGATGGCAGCTAACGCGTCCGAACCAGCAAAGAGCCCACCCGAGAAACAATAAATACACGGCGCTGAGGGTCTGCATATCCGATCCTGGGGTTTGGGTCTGGCTCGGTGTGGGTCTGCATATCTGCTCCTGGTGTGTGGTTGGGTGAGGGTTGCCAACGGCTAGCAGCGGGAGTGACGCGTGGTCGTTCGTTGTGTTTTGTTGGCCGCGTCGCTGCTGCATCTCTCTCTCGCTCGCGCGCGCCCATCAAGCTCACCCTCTTGTGTCGACCTACGCAATCACAACGTGCTCGTTTGAGCTGGTCGTGTGTCAATGACCCAGCAGCTGCGCAAGAGAATACCTAGCAGGCAACTCGGCGAGGGCGACGATGACTCGATCTTTGACCTGAGCGACGACGACGATGACGCGGACGACCTGTCGGACGATGACGGCGAGCCTCTGCAAGCAGTGCCGCCAGTACCAAGCAGCGTCGCACCACCGCCACCAGTTGCTGCTCCCACACAAGTCAAAGCACCGATTGCAGCGCCGGCGACTGCAGCAGCAGCAGTGGGCAGAGGAGCCGGGCGCGGGTTCATGGGCGCGCCGCTCAACAAGCCGACCCCGACACGCGCTGCGCCACCGCCTCCCACGTCGATCGTATCTCCCCGCGGTCGCGGTGGTGGTGGTGGCGGCGGCGGCGAAGGAAGCAGCGACCAATCACCGCCTGCAGCTGCTGCAGTCGTGTCGCCGCGCGGAGCGCCTACGAGACCGGCGCCGACGCTGGGCGGCGCGCGAACTCCCGCTCCGCTGCTCGAGACGCGCTCGACGCCGGTAGTGCTGCGCTCGGGCGCTGGGCGAGGCCGAGGAGCTCCCACGGAACCCGCGCCTCCGCCCCCTGGCTCGAGCGCCGGCTCCGATGATGATGCACCGACGGGCGCTGCGCGCGCCGTGCACCTCAAGTCGCTGCCGCCAGCGGCCGCGACCTCCGACCCGCTGTTCTCGTCCGAGAAGCGCAGCCGGCGCAAGGCCGTGCGCCTCGACCTCAACAAGGCCGATTCGCTCAACGCCCTGGCTGCGAGCGGCGACGTGCGATCGCTGGCACAGATGCTCGCTGGAAAGGCCGACCCCAACATGCGCGATATGGTGCGTGCTTGCGCGCTTGCTCGAGTGTGCGGTGCGGCTCTCGTGCTGACGCGCTCGTCGATGCGTCGTCGTGCAGCTGCTCTCGACTCCGCTGCATCATGCGTGCACCAATGGCCACACCGAGGTCGTGTTGCATCTGCTGAAAGCCAAGGCCGACCCCAATCTCCGCAATGAGGTACGCAAGCATCGATGGCGTGCTGTGCTGTGCTGTGCTGTGCTGTGCTGTGCTAACGCGAGCGGCATCGGTAGAGCGGCTACACTCCTTTGCATTCGGCTGCCATGAAGGGCCACTCGGGCACCGTGGCCGCGTTGCTCGACAACGCTGCCACCGAGATCGATACACAAGGCGAGGTACGGATCGATCGATCGACTGATTGACGCGGTATTGCGGCTCGTATTCACTGGCTTCGTTCGCGATGCAGGATGGATACACGGCGCTGCATTGGGCGTGCAGAATGAAGCGCCTCGAGGTCGGGCGCGCGCTGGTCCTGCGTGGCGCTGCGTTGCACAAGAAGAACAAAGAGGGCAGCACGCCGTTGCAGCTGGCGCCTCCCGAGTTCGAGGCGCCGCTGCTCGACGCATTCCGCGAGCTGGCCGGCTGCATGCCGAGCGGAACCATGCGCGTCAACATGGGCGTTCGACGCAAGGCGCCTCCGGCCGACGAGAGCACCGAGGACTCGGGTCTGTGTCGCATCTGCCTCGATCGACCGCGCCGTATGCTGCTGATGCCGTGCGGACACTTTCACTTTTGTGTCGAGTGCGCCTCGTCGCTGAAGGAGTGCCCCATCTGCAGACGCGCTGTCGAATCCACCGTGACAGTCTTTGGGTGATGGCATGCTTCCAGTCGAGTGTGTGCGTGTGTACCAACTTCGATTCGGTTGTGATATGTTGTTATTGTTGCTGTTGTGTAGATGGCAGCCTTTTGTAGATAGTAGTAAGGGATGGTGGTGGTTGTTTTTGCTCACGGTGGTGTATGTTCATACGGTCAGGATGGAGATGCGCTCTGCTGGTATAGGTGTAATAATAACATATGAAGCTTGTTGATATGGTGAGAGTGCGCGACGTGTGGCTGAGGGCGTGAGGGCGTGAGTAAACAACAATAACACCAACAACATCGATCTAACAGTACATATAGGTGGTGATGCCATCCATGTCTCGAGCTGCCGTGGATGCAGGATCATCATCATCATCATCCGACAAACGAGAGCACAAGGTTGGCTTCGCTCGAGGACGCAAGCGACTTGCCGAGTGGGTTAGCAAACTTGCTCTTGGGAATGTCGGGATACACATCTGGCAAGGACGACATCAGTTTCACGGTGTTAGCGAGTTACGCTGTTTACATCAGGTGCCGTGCTATCGATTGCGGCTGCGTACATTCCAAGTGGCGCAGCGGCTCCAGCTCCGAGAGTGCATCGCCGAGGCTGTCGAACGTGATGGTCGAGCCTTCTTTGCGATGGGTGAATCCGTGTGACATGACGCGAACGCCGATTCCTTGTGTCGCGCCATCTCTCAGGAACGTAAACACCAACAACGGGTCGGCTGAGCTGGCTGAGAAGCGAACGAGGAAGGTGCCAGGCGGCTGCGTTGCTAGCAAGGCTGCTGCACGCTCGGCTGACACGAATCCAAACAAGAACCCCGCTTGCCAGAGGTCTTGCACCTGTGATCGATCGATCGATCGATAGACGAACGAATGAATCAACGGTCGAGCAAGCGAACGAATGAATCAATGCCATAAGGAGACGTACTGGTGCGAGGTTCAGAATGTCTCGCATGCGAAGCGCTGTGATTGTAAATTGAATCAGCTGATCGACTGTGACTGTTGATGGAGGAATTTGTACGTCGGCCGCCTGACAATAGGACAGATGTCAGATAGTGCAAGAGTCAGAGAGCTAGCCACCAACGAACCTTTGCTAATAGACCTGCAAGGAAGGCTGAGTGTTCGGCTGTGAGTGACTTGGCAGACTCTTTGATTTCGGTCTCAATTCGCTCGAGCACCACTCGCGACGGAATCTTGGCCGTGGCAAAGTCGCCCGAGTACGCGTAGGTTGCAAGGTCCATGACGACCTTCAAGGCGCTCGGATACGAAGAGAGCTGCGCAGAGACATGTGCCTCCAAGGCTCGCACAGATGCGAGCACTGCTTCGAGGCCACATTGCACCGCCTGCAGGTCGTCGGGGTTGATGCGATATTGCTCATCAGATACAACAAAGAAGAGCGATACCGTGGTGGCGATCGATAGAACTCGTGCGTACATTCAGCGTCGGCCTTTCTTCGGGAACCGGGTTGCAACAATCGACGAGAATCTGAAGACGAGGCGAGTGAGCCACTCGATGCATCAAGCACGGTACGCAGCGTCGAGCGAATGAATGAATGTACTTGGAGGATCTGGGGGCAAACGTGCGGTGCCTCTTCGGCTACGAAACCAATCAGCTGCTTGTTGTCGACCACCATGTTCAAGCCCTTCATCTTGGTCAATCCGTACGCGCGGATATCATCGCCGGGCTCTGTGAAGCGAGAGAGAGAGAGAGAACGTCGTCGAATGAGCTCGAGCAAACGATGATCAGAGGCGATCAGCCTCCGTACGATTGGTGAAGAGCTCGGCGAGTGTGACACCCAGACTAAAGACATCGGCTGATACGGCGTATTGCGCTCCTTCGACGATCTCAGGCGCGCGCCACCTGGAGCAACCGACCAACCAGACGCGCGAACGGTGTCACTGGATGATCGCAGGCCATTGCTGCCATCCATGCACGTACCAAGGCGTGCCAGCGACGGTAGATGCCAATTGCTCCTGATCGAGCACCCGTGCCAAACCAAAGTCCGCCAGCTTGGCGTAGCCTTCTTTGTCGAGCTGCATGGTTGCGTGAACGAGAACGAGTGAGGCTCGGCTCGCTCACGCACTCACGCGCGCACTCTTGGTTCATATGCGCGCTCCACTCGACGTACGAGAATGTTCTCGGCCTTCAAGTCGCTGCAGATTCGCACGCCATCACACATAAGCAACCAAACGACCGAAAGGATGAGCGAGTGAGGCATATCGATCGAGAGCGAGGCGGTGCAGCGTACCGGTGCATGTAGTTCTGGCCGTGCAGGTACCGCAGCGCCTTCGATACACCAGCGAGCGAGTGAGCGATGAATCGATCTCGCTATCAAGTGCACACCGAGAGCGCCATAGTGTGGAGCACGTACTGCAATGACCTCGAGAGCGATGTTGAGGCGCTTCTTGAGCGAGTCGAGGTGCGGCGAGCGGCGATGGATGGCGCCGTGCAGCGACTGCGCCTCGAGCTGCTGCACGAGAATGTACCGCTCGTCGTCTTGATAGAACGCGATCAGCATCACGATTCTCGGATGGGACAAGGCACTGCCACACCCGCAATCGAGTCAGCGTCGTTGCATTGTCCAAAAGAGACGCCGCGGCCGATGACATCGACGGACACTGGCACGCACCAGAGGATGCGAGCCTCGGCCTCGAGCTCCTCGTCGCGAGCCTTGGGCGCCAGGCTCACGAGTCGCTTCTTGTCGACGACCTTGATGGCAACCGGATAGCCATGGAAGGTGCCTACGCGTGGGTCGGTGGTGGCAAGCAGAGTGCGCCGATCAGCAGGCCAGCGTCGGGAGTCGAGTGGCCAGCGCGCGCTCTCGCTCGATGGCTCGCACGCTTGGTACGCACCGCGATAGACGTCGCCGAAGGCGCCCGAGCCAATCAGGTCCTCTTTGGAATAGACGATCGAATCCAACTCGTCCTTGTTGAGTATCCTCTGCTTCGGGATATCGGGCAGCATCTGAGCGCTGCTCTCGGATCGACTCATGTTGCGCCAACGAAGCGATAAGCTGCTGATGCTGGTGTTGGTGGTGAGGAAGAAGCGAATGGCGGAGACGAATGGCGAAGAACGGCGAAGTCGGATTAAGGATCGGTGCGAGCTCTCGATACGCATTTACTGTGAGTTTGGGTGACTCGCCTCAGGCCTTCGCTCAGTGCTCTCCTCTCCTTCTCTCTCGTGCGCCTCTCGCTCTCCATCCATCCATCCATCCAGCCTCGGTCCTGTGTCTCGCTCGCTAGTGATCACTCACGAGGAGGTCGATACCATGTCCAAGAACACAACAACAGCCGCGGCGGCTCCGGCGGCCGATCCGCTCGAGAGCGCGCTTGCGGGCGATGAGGAGATCATCGACGAGGAGGTGCTGAACGAGTCGGTCGAGGGCATCCACGCTCGGCGCCGTATGCTCGAGCACCAAATCAAGGAGATGAAGAACGACCTCAGCCGTCTGACCCACGAGGCCAAAACCGAGAAGGACCGTATCAAAGAGAACGCCGAGAAGATCAAGCTCAACCGCGTGCTGCCGTATCTCGTCGGCCACGTGGTCGAGGTATGGAGCGCGCTTGCCACTCGCCACTCGCCGCTCGCGTTCTGACCCATCTCGTGCGCGTGTGTGTCTGTGTGGTGCAGGTGATGGACAGGCCAGCTGATGACGAAGAGGAAGAGGGCTCCGCAATGGACGCCGACTCGGGCCGACGTGGCAAGTGTGTCGTCATCAAGACCTCCACAAGACAGGTGCGTGTGTTGCGCTCGTCTGCGCCACGCGCCCGCTGCCTCGCTCATCATCCCTTGCTGCGATAGACTATCTATCTGCCCGTCGCCGGCTTGGTCGACGAGGAGAAGCTGCGACCTGGCGATCTCGTTGGTGTAAATAAGGACAGGTGCGTGTCGTTGCGCGCAGCTGCCTGGTGCTGGTGTGGTGATCGACCGGCGCGCGGCTGTCGTTCTGCACGCTCTCGCTCGCTCGACACGCTGTCAATCGTCTTTGAACCTGCTGGCTCACTTGTCGCTGCGTGGTAGCTATTTGATTTTGGACACACTGCCACCAGAGTATGACGCGCGCGTTAAGGCCATGGAGGTTGACGAGCGACCAACCGAGGACTACAACGACATCGGGTACGTGTGCGCCCAGCAATCTCTGTGTCGTGTCACGGAGAACTTGTTGTCATTCCACCTATCGATCGACTCATCAATCACTCCATCCATCTGCAGAGGCTTGCACAAGGAGATCAACGAGCTCAAAGAGGCCATCGTACTTCCGCTGACGCACGCTCATTTGTTCCAAGAGATCGGCATTCGACCGCCCAAGGGTACGGCGTGGCTCCCGCTGCACCTCCAACCCAACGAAAGCCCTTCATACTGACGTGCGAGAGCTCTCCTTGCATCTTCAGGCGTTCTGCTGTACGGCCCGCCAGGAACCGGCAAGACGCTACTGGCGCGAGCGTGCGCTGCACAGACCAACTCGACCTTCCTCAAGCTGGCTGGCCCGCAGCTCGTGCAAATGTTCATCGGTGATGGTGCAAAGCTCGTTCGTGATGCCTTTGCTCTTGCCAAGGAGAAGAGTCCTGGTATGTATTTCTAGCGCGCAAAATAGAGCGGGCGAGAGAGCTCCTTCTTATGCTGACCCTCTCCTCTTCCAGCCATCATCTTCATTGATGAGCTCGATGCCATCGGCACCAAGCGATTCGATAGCGACAAGTCGGGAGACCGTGAAGTACAGCGCACGATGCTCGAGCTCCTCAACCAGCTTGATGGTTTCACAGCCACCGATGGCGTCAAGGTGATCGCCGCGACCAACCGTATCGATATCCTCGATCCCGCTCTCTTGCGCTCGGGTCGCCTCGACCGCAAGATCGAGTTCCCGCTCCCGAACGAGGAGGCCCGTGTGCAGATTCTCGTCATTCACTCGCGCAAGATGAACCTCGAACCAGGTATGCCGAGTGGTCAGCCGATTGCGACCGTTCTTGTCATCTCCCGCGCTCACTCGCATACGCGTGTAGGTGTCAATTTTGAAGAGCTTGCTCGTTGCACCGTTGACTTTAACGGAGCGCAAATGAAGGCAGTGTGCGTCGAGGCCGGTATGCTTGCGCTTCGACGTGGCGCCAAGGCTCTCAGCCACGAGGACTTTGTCGAGGGCGTCGGTGCCGTGCAAGCCAAGAAGAAGAAGCAGATGGACTACTACGTGTAGAGCCCGTCTGGTTCGAACGCTACCAACCCATCAAGTCGCCCATCCTCCCTGACTCACTCGCATTGCCCGTCTACCCTAACCACCCCTACCTCGCCCTACTCGATACGTCGACGACACTCACGCTTGCCATCTCTTCCTCTTGCTTCTCTCCCTCTATCCGCACCCTTTTGTACCCAAACTCTCTCTCTCTCTTGCTCTCTCTCTCCCCTCTACGCTCTTGGTTGGCGTGTACTAGACTCCGCGTAGCGTGTCGGTGGTCGTGGTGGTGGTGGTCGTGAGGTTGGTTCTTGTTCTGAGCAGATGGTGGTGCCACACGCAAATGATGATCGATCACAACCACTGAACTCTTCTAGCACGTCGCTCGTTGAGCGGTGATGGCAACACTAAACGACACTACGATTCTGATCCAATCGACCTGAACTCTGACCTGGTCCGACTGCGTGTGGGTGCGTGTGTCGTCGTCGTCGTGGTGGCGGTGGTGCTATTGCTCGCGGCTCGTTTGCCACCACTTGCTCGAACGCTGCGCTACGAACAGCGCGATCTGGTGGTCGTCGCCTTGCGAGCATGCGTGGATCCAGATGCAGTGGAGCCTCTTGCGCGCAATATCAAAGTTGCCGATCGCCCGATACAGCTCTACCAGCGCAGCGCGAGCAACGTTAGTCGCAAGGTGAGCGAGCCCACGCCACGTCTTGTGCGACTACACGACACTCGTACCTCCGACGCGAAACTCGTGCTGCGACTCGAGAGCATACCAGTACTCGAGCTCGACCGTCGGACCGAACGCCCGCTCGAGGCCGCCGAGGCGCAGCACCCACCTGGGCTCGAAGGTCGGGCTCTCGACGATCTCGCTCAGCACGCCCAACAGCTCGACCAAGCAATCCGAGCCCGAGGTGCCAGCGAGGTCGCCGCGATCGAGATGCTCGGCCGCTTGCTCGGCGCCCAGCGTCAGCAGCCTGCGCGTCGAGATTTTCGGGTGCCTCTCGTTCGGCAGCACGACCGCCATGACGGCTGCCTCGGGCACCGGGCCTCCTCCTCCTCCTCCTCCTTTCGGTGCTGCCGGAGCCAGAGAAGGTGGCTTACGCGTCTGGTGCGCCGTCGAGGTCGTCGTGGAGGTCGTGGTGCTCCAGGCATCGGCCATGGCGACCGTGCTGTCGCCCCGAGCTTTGCCGGAAGCGTGCTCCGAGGCTCGCGGAGCCGCCTTCCTGCGCGCCTCCTCGTACACGGCGAGAGAGCTCGTCGGCTGCGGTGGCGCGGCAGAGCCCTGCCACGATGCCGCCGGCACTGCAGGTGCGGCGCGCAGCGACGGCATGCCGCCGGTGGCAGCAGCAGCAGGCCAGTAGTGGCTCGACGGCTCAGCGTACGGCGACGGCCTTGCTCCGGGACCGAGGTGCGACGTAAACGCAGTGCGCTTCGGAGGAGGACCTTGCGGATGCATCAGTTGCATGTCGTGTGGGTACGAGCCGATGCTCGCACGATCGTAGTCATCGTCAAAGCTGTATGCCGGCGAATCGTGGTAGGCATACGCCGAAGAGGTTGAGTAGCCTCGCTTCATCGAGGGCAGCGAGAGAGAGAGAGAGAGAGAGAGAGAGAGCAGGAGGGGAGGAGCAGACAGCAGAGACGGACGAGCTGCGGTGCGAGAGGCCGCGATGACGCAGCGCGAGGACCAAGGCCGAAAACCAGGAAGCCACTGGAAATATCATGATATTTTGTTGTGGTGCTTGCCAGAGGACACGAGCGAGGAATCTACTCACGAGAGAAATGCAAGAACTGGCTGGCTCTTGCGCTATCTAGTGAGTGAGCTAGAACAGCGTGGCAATCACGGCCGGGATGCTGCCTCCTCCGATGCGCTCGATAAAGTCAAAGTCGACGGCCACGATCTGCGCCTTGGGCGAGGCGGCGACGATCTGGTCCTTCTGCTCCTGCGTCAGAGCCTCGTAGGCGCGTGTGCTCAGCACCAGGATCGGTATTCCGTTCGGCGCATCGGGCGTCACCGAACCCCGCAGTTCGATCATGCAGGCGCTGAAGGACGGCAGCTGATCCTTCGAGATGGTGATGATGGTGCGGCCCGACGAGGTGAGCGATTCAAGCACCGCCTCGCGATACGGCTCGTCGATTGCATCAGTACAAACCACCACTTGAGGTAGAGACGCAAACAGCGTGAGTTTCAGCGCGATCAACGGTGGCACAGGAGAGGCGGCGGTGTGAGATTGCTGGCTGGCACGTACCAAAGTGGTTGCAGATCGTGAGGAGCGTGTTGGTGTGCAACACGCGCTGGTTACGCGCGTTGGTGGACGTGAAGGTGACGAGACGGTAGCCGATGAGCTTGGCCCACGTCTGTGCCGGCTTCTCGAACGTGCGGTTCGACAGTGTCGCGTACGCGATCTTGTTCTTTCGGTCGAGCACCAAGCTTGCGGTGCCTTCGAGAAACGCTGGAGGTTCGGCGGTCTCGTAGCCGGTCAAGTCGAGCATCACGTCGTAGTTGCTCTTGAGCATCGAGACGATCCTGGTGCCGCAGGTCAGTACAAGGAGCCGAGAGGAGCCACACCGAGGTGCCGTCGTACTTGTGCTCGCGCTCACCACGACGCGAGAGGGCACGGAGGGGATACAAGACCATCATCGACAAGCCGTCCTCTCCGGTATGGGTGCTGAACCTGCGATTGGAGCGACGTGTTAGTCTCGCTGCTGAGCGTGCTCTCACAAGGCTGTCGCGAGTAAGTACCAGTCAGGACAAAAGATGGCGTCCGGGCTCGCCTTGGCGGAATCGTGCTTCAGCAGGTGCACCACGACACCAGCATCGACCAACGCTGCGTGCAATCGCGCAAACTCATGCAACGCCTGCACATCGTTCCTCGTCGTGAGTCACACAGCAACGCTACTGGTACGCAAACTGTCGCACGAGTATATACCAGCAGGCGAATATCGTGGCTCGACAGTTGCTGACAGCTCTCCATCAAGTTATTGTCGATCGAAGTTTCGCAGTTGAAGCCAAAGGTCGTTGGTACGATCATCACCTTTGTTTGCGAGTCATGTCAGTATCTATTCGAGGGCGAACGAGCAAGCGAACGAGAGAGAGAGAGAGAGAGAGAGAGAGAGCAGAGGAGACGTACGACATGGCTCGTGCAGTGGTTGGTCTCGAGCCGTGTGTGAGGCTTGGGCGCCTCCAAGAAGGCAACTGGCGGATGTCCAGCTGCAAGTGATCGAATTGCATTGCGGTGAGACTGTGTACCAAACAACAAGGCTCGAGCGATGGAAATCATTGCATACCAGAGACGGGCGGCGTATAGCGCAGCTGCGTGCGAAAGACCTGCGTGGCACAGTGTGCGCCACCGAACATGGCAGTCACGCCGGAGAAATCAATGTATTGCGTACTGTCCGGTGGCCGTGCACCAATGTTCTATTAGTCGACTGCACCGAGACGCTGCTCACTGCCATCGCCGACGTACGTTCCACCGAGCTTGCGGAAGACGGGGTCCGATGCAATCAAGTTGGCAGTCGGCTGGTGAATGCAAACAAGTCGCCCAGCACCGAGGTTGATGAAGTTGATGCCGTAGCCCTCTTGGAACTCATCGTTGATGGGGATCACGTGGAAGTCGTTCTCTCTGTGTAGCGAGGTACACAACTGCCAATGAGCGAGATGATGCATTGTGTTCGCTGGAGGAACGTACGCCAGATACTGCGAGAATTCGACATCGGTGCGCGTCAGGAGATACGAGTGATCCGGCTGTCGAATGTACTCATTGACCAGGCGCCTAGTATCGACACGAGTGCGTGATTGAGTGAGCGTCAGTGAGACACCGTGAGTGAGTGAGTGAGTCAGTGAGTGAGTGAGTGAGTGAGTGAGTGAGTGAGTGAGTGAGTGAGTGAGTGAGTGAGTGAGTGAGTGAAGATACCTCTTGACAGCATGCTTGCCAATGGCACTCTCCATCAAGACGGCAACACCATCGTGAGCAATGTTGAAGACACAATCAAGATGCATTCGAGCCTGCTGGCGGTCGAATAGATCACGCACGACCGCGACGCGGCGCGTGCCAAAGAGGTCGTGCTCCATCAAGTAGTCGATGGCACTCTGTGTGGTACGAATGCCAGTGCCGATGAAGCACAGGTCCGAGTTGTAGCCGATGAAGTCGCCTCCTTCGAGCGTCATGCCCTGGCTCGGTGGGATGCGACCGACGATGCGCACTCCGAGCTTGCGCAGAGCGAATTCGATCACTTGGACCTCTTGCTGACGTTGCACGCAGCCCATGCTGCCAAGAACGATGCCTCGATTGGTGGTGATCATCTGCCAGTTGAGTGAGCGCCAATACTCGAGAGAGAGAGAGAGAGAGAGAGAGAGAGAGAACGAGGGAGCCAGCGGTGCACATACTTGATCGCGAGTAAAGACCAGGTTTCCAAGAGGATTGAGCTTGTAGGACGAGGCGGTGACAGGCGTGTTCCTGTCACTCTGCTCCAAGGTCACGGTCGGGTTGATGAGGATTGTATCTGCATGTTCGGTATCAGGCGCTAGCAACGCTTTGGGTGAACCCGAGCAACACGAGCAACACGAGGCCACAGAGAGAGCGAGAGAGCGAGGCCACACACCAATCAACTGTTCGAGATCCATATCCATCAAGCACTGGCGCTTGTAGGCATCTCCAAGAAGCTGTTCGCAGGCATGCCCAGCATCAGCCGGTCGGTCCGAGTAGGAATGCCGAGAGAGAACGAGCGCGTTCAACGTACCAGCTCCTCCTTGACCGACAGAATCGATTGGCTGGTGCCTTGCTCCAGCTCGTAGCTCACACACTCGCACGCCAACGACACGAGCTCCTCCTTGCTGCACAATCGCAGCACATCGCGCAGTACCACGGTCACCACGTCGTCTGTCCACAGGATGGATGGATGAGTGAGTGAGTGAAGGAATGAACCCGGCGAGATCGAGAGTGCAGCCAATCGCGTCGCTCGCTCGATAAGCATTCACGTTCACAGACAAGCGCGCCACATACGCTGCTTCAAGGCATTTTGGAGAGCCATATGTGACTGCGAATAGGAGCAACGTTGAGCGCAATGTGAGAATGCCAGTCGTCGGTGGAGATCCAGAGAGGATGCGATACATCGACGAACCTCGTAGCACTTGGAGAACGAGTATGACTTGTCGAAGAGAGCGCCAGCCGGATGGAGGCTCGCCATCGAGCTCGTACGATCAGGCAGATGAACGAGAGCCCATTGAGCACTACATACGAACGATGTACGTCGCAGGGGATGGATGAGCTTGAGCTCGCGACCAGCCAGCGACGCACACACGCGTACCGAAGATTCTCGCCATTCGAAGCCGGGTGATTGAGGATACGCTGATGGGTCTCCTCGTCGACGAACACCTCGTCAGGCGAGTCGATAAACTGCGCAACCTCATGCTGCGAGATCGAGCGCTTGAACACAGGCGGCCGAGACATGGCGATGGTGTTGGGTCGTGATGGTGCAGCAAGCAGCAAGGCAATGAGAGAATGAGAGAGAGAAGCGTTCGTTTGTTTGTTTGCTTCGTCACTGCCACGTCTCTCTCTCGCCTGTGTTCAGATAGATAGATAGAGAGGGTTCGAGAGGGGCTTCGAGGTGGAGAGCAGAGTGCGATCATGAGTAACGCAGCTGTGGGACGTGCGTTGTATCGTGAGTTGATGCGCAATGCTCGACTGTTCGACAAGCAACCGCTGTACAAGGCCTTTCTGCAGCGGCCGTACGCGAGCGTGTATCGCGTGACGAAGCGCGCCGCCATCAAGAACGACCAGACCGTGTACCAGCTGCTCGAGGGCGAGAAGGGCGTCAATCAGACGCCGTTGCTGCTGTGGCGTGTGTTCGATCGGCTGCTTGGCGAGGGCGCCGAGTACTACAATCCGCAGATACAGCCGACGACCGAGTTTGCACAAGTGCTGCGCGAGTGGGCTCGTGGCGACGTCAGCAAGCGCGACCTCGTCGTACGTCTCGCTGCAATTGCAAGCTGCAGCAGCAACAATGGCGTACTCACCGACGAGGATTGCGTCATGTGCGTGTCCCGATAGAAGGAGGTTGATGCTGGATTGATGCTATTGCGGTCGCTCGAAGCCGTCAAACGCAATGCGCGAGAGGGATGCGCACCAGGTGCGTGGTGGCGCGACGTGGTGCTCGAGTGAGTGGAGACTGACACATGGAATGAGAGTAGAGGAGCTCGCGAAAACGAGACGGTCGCTCGATTGGAAGGCGCAGGCAGCGGCGGACGATGCAGCGGCAGCCGAGTCGAAGCGCATCTCGGTGGCGCTGTCGGCGCTCAAGGTCGGCGCCATACTCGTGGCGCACCCGCTCAAGTTCCACAGCTCGCCGTTCAACCGCAGCATGGTGCTGATACAGGAGCACTCGAGCAAGAGGGGCACCAAGGGCATCATCTTGAATCGGCCGCTGCCTGGCGTGGGGTTCGCGTGCATCGGCACACCGATGGCCGAGCCGTTCCGCACGTCGGCCAGTACGCCAGCGCGAGTCTACCATGACTCACTGTTCTACGGTACGTAGCAGCGCTCGCACAGAGAGCGCGGCTAGAGATGCAATGTCGTTCGCCGGCGGTAGCCTGATTGATGGATGCAACACAACCAAGGCGGCCCGATTGGACGGCATGTGACGTGCGTGTACAACAGCCACCTTGCGAACCTCGCCCGCTCCGAGTGGGCGCGTCAACCAGCCGTGCTTCCGTCGTCGAGCAGCGATGAAGGCAGGGCAAGCGCCACACCGGCAGCGGCATCGTCATTGGCGACGACATGTCCCAGCGCCGCCGAGTCGACGAGGCTGGACGGCACCGAGATTGCCGAGCAAGTGTTCTACATGGACAGCCGCAACTACGCGTACGACCCGCGCATCCAGTACGGCGAGGGCCTGCAGGTGGTGTGCGCCGACATGGCGAGCTCGGTCAAGCAGCAGCTGAATCTTGTGTCGGCCAACGCGAAGCTCGACGCTGACAAGGCGGCCAAGATGCGATTCTTTCTTGGACGCGCCGAGTGGTGCGAGGGCCAGCTCGAGGAGGAGATTGCAGCCGGCAACTGGATCGTGATCGATGCTGGCGAGCACACGGCCGATGTCGCGCTGCAGCCGCTTCCATCGAGTGCGACAGCAGAGGACGGAAGCAGCAGCGCCAGCACGATGGCTGCGAGTGCGAGCAACAGCGACGACGACAACAACAACACACCGAGCAGTAGTAGCAGCAGCAAAGATCGCGGTCGACGAGCGTCACTCGATGTACGGGACACGTTCTGGCGGCGAACGCTGCGAATGCTGGGTGGCGACTTTGCGTTGTTGGGCAACGTGCGGACGCCGAGTAGGTAGCGCGAGTGCTTGCAAGAAGAACACGTCGATGTGTATAGATCTTGCTGGTGCATCCATCACATATATATGTGTAAAGAATGAAGAACGAGAATAACAACAGTCAATCACAATCAATCAATCAGTCAATCGATCCAGCAAGCCAAGGCCAAGGTAACGAACGAACGAGAGCAGTAGCACGAGTTGTAGTAATTTGTTTGTATTTTGTTTTGTTTGTTGAACCAGACGGCAGATTGGTTGACTGCCTGAGTGGTGCAGCAGCGATAACAATAACGAGATACAACGCCTTACTTGATCTGTCGCTTGAGCTTGCCGAGGAACTTCTTCTTCTCTTCGGCGGTCTGGAAGCGACCGTGACCGAACTTGCTCGAGGTGTCGATGAACTTGAGGTTGATCTCCTCGCGAGCCGAGCGGCTGGTCTGCGGCACGATGCTCTTGCGCAGGGTGGTGGGGCGCTTGATGGGGCCGGCGGTCGAGCCCTTGATCATGACCCAGTCGTTGCGGATGGTTCCGTAGTGCACGAAGCCTCCGAGCGGCGTGATGCCCTTCTGGGTGAGGTCGCCGGTGGTGGTGGCGGTCTTGTCCTGCACCTTGCCCTTGTCGTCGAGCGTCACCTTGCCGATGCGGTAGATCTTCTTGTTGAGCTCGGTGCGGTGGTGGTAGCCGCACTGACCGGCGCGCGGCACGGTCCACGCGACGCGCGACGGATGCCAGGCACCGATACAGGCGACCTTGCGCAGGCCCTTGTGGGTCTTGCGCGGCAGGCGCGAGGTGCCCCAACGGCTGGTGACACCCTCGAAGCCCTTGCCCTTGGTGACGCTCACGACGTCGATCATCTCGTTCTCTTGGAAGACCTCGTCGATCGAGACCTTCTTCTCAAAGAGGTTGAAGGCGTAGTCGACCTTGTCGGCGACCGAGCCACCGTTGAGCTGGATCTCGATCAGGTGCGCCTTCTTGGAGCGCAGACGGAGGGCGCGGATCTGAGTGTGCGCAATGAGGCGCACGCTCGAGCAGTACTTCTTGATGCGAGCGAGCTGGCGGTCGATCGTCTTGGCGCGCTTCTCGGGAGTCGCGTAGTTGAGCGCGTACTTGGTGAAGGCCTTTCGCTTCGAGCGGTACCAGTTCTTGTAGAAGCGGCGCTTGGCCTCGTCGCTCAGGTTCTGAGCCCAGACCGTGGTGAGCGTGCGCGGGCCGTGCGGCGTGTCGACGTAGCCGACAACACCGATGACGACAAGCGGCGGCGTCTCGAGGATAGTCACAGCCTCGAGGACCTCCTTCTTGTGGACCTCTGTAGAGGAGTTCAATAGTGATTAGCGGGAGCAGCAGGAGAGAGCAGCAGGAGAGAGCGAGGAGGACATACTCGAGCCGATCTTGTCGACCTCACGGACGATGTGGGTCATTCCGGCCTTGTAGCCGAGGAAAGCCGTCAAGTGGATGGGCTTCGATTGGTCATCGCGGGGGAAGGCCTTGACTGTAGCAGCGAGCGAGGATATCAACAACGAGTTCTCTCGCTACGCCACGACGACAACTGGAAGTCAAGCAGCAGCGGTGGCGGTAGCGAGCACGTACGATGAGCACGCAGGTTCTTGGCTCGCTTGCGGGGCAAGAAGCCCAAGTTTCCGTGGCGAGGAGCTGCATGAGAACAACGACAGCAACGAGCAGGCCGAGCCGGTATGGGTGAGATCTCTCGTATCGCGTGTTGGTGTGTGTTGGTGTTGCGTGCGCAAGACATCACAGCCAAGAGCATCGCGTATCGTGCTCGAACGAGCTCATCGGTTCGCGCTACGCCAGCAATCGAACACGATACACAACAGCACAACGATAACGAGGGCGCGCGGCTCGATGGATGGGGCCGAACCTTCAAACTTGCGATGCGACATCGTGCTTGAGCCCGGAAGAAGGATGGGAAAGAGGACGACGAAGGCGACGAGGGCGAAAGAAGAGGAAGCACGATAGAGCAGCCATGGGCTTATAAGGATCTCTGGGCCTCTGGGCCTCTAAAGCTCGCTTGCTGTACGTGCACACCAAGTCGTTTTCTCGCACTTGAAAGCGGTCTTCGGTTCCCGCGCTTTTTCCGCCTGTTTTGCTACACGTACCTGATAGCAAACGCCACCAACCCAACACACCACCCACCACCAATCGACACTCCAAAAATCGAAATCTGGACCCTGCGACATTTGGTGATTTTACATCGAGTGGGATTGTATTCGTGTGAACAAGGTGCATCGATAACACAAGGTTGCGAAAATAACGCTGCTGGCGTCAGTGAGCAGGGCGAATAATAAGAATGTGAGAGTGCGTGTGAGTGGCAGCAGCACATAAAAAGCTATGGTACAAGTCAAATAACTAGCAAGGGAATGAGATTGGGAGAGAAGCGTTTGCTGGTGAGGGCAGCCATTAACCCACACACAAGCACAAATATTACGCCAGAAGGCGAGAGAGAGAGAGAGAGAGAGAGAGAGAGAGAGAGAGAGAGAGAGATTGGTAACAGTACTGGAGAATAATCGACGGCAACAACAATCGCTTGATTGCCATTACGCACAACTTGCGTGAGTGGAGATCCATTCGATTTGCTTGCACGTGTTGGCGACGATGCGATAGAGCTCGCGCTTGAGCTTACTTACTATGCGCTATTCGTCCCAATTCTCGTCGTCCTCGTCGTCGCCTTCCTCGGTTCCGAACCGAGCGCGACGCAGCAAGAGCGCCTTCGTGAAAGCACTGACCACTTCCTCTTCTGTCACGGGGCCGGTGGGCTCCTCCTGAGCGGGCTTGTTCTCGTCCAAGAAGCCCACTGCTGGAGCTCCCTCTTTCTGCACCGTCCCCCAACACACAACGACACCAACACCCAAAATTACAATCATGCCACATATTTTGCGCTTGTGGCGATGGCGGTGGCGATGGCGATTTTGGTACCTTTCGTGCAGCTACGGGATTTGGAATGACGGAGAGCAGGTTGTAGGTGACAAAGGAAGTTGGATCGTTCGGATTCGGTGGCGGCGGTGGAGCGATACCGCATGCAATGAGGTCGCTCTCGTCGACTCCGAGATCCGGCAGCTGGTCGTCCTCGAGCTGGTCGTACTGTTGCTCGAGCGCCAGCTGCATGGCGAGCTGCGCCTTGGCTTCTCCGAGTTCGGCCTTGAGCGTGGAGTTGAAGGCCGCCAGCGTGCGGTTCTGCTTTTGCACGACGGCGATCGCCGTGCGAATCTGCGTGTCGCTGATCTCGAGCGTGCGAATGTACTCTCGCGCATTCACGAGCGCCTCGGTGGCGCGCTGCACCTTGGCCTTCATGGTGTCGTTCTCCTCCTTGAGCTGGCGGTTGTCGGTGCGGAGGTGCTTCAGGTCGTGGCGCATCTTTTCGAGCTCGTGCTTGGTGTGCGACAGGTTCTTGCTGAGGTCCGAGCGCTCCTGCTCGGCGTTCGAGCGCGTGCCGCGCAGCTCGATCATTTGTTGCTCGAGGCGCGACTGGCTCGCGAGCGACTGCTTGAGCTTCTTGCTGAGCTCGCTCTCGCTCTTGCTCAGCTCGTTGACCTTGCTGAGCAGTCGCTGCTCCATCGACTCGACGTCCTTGTCGCGCGCCTCCGTGTGCGCCTGCATGGCCTCGAGCCGAATCGACAGCTCGGCGTTCAGGCGGTTGGACTCGATGCGCTTGTGCTCGAGGTCCTCGACCCTGTCGTTGAGGCCCTCGACCTCGCTCCTCAGCCGGTCGCGCTCTTGGCTCACGAGCGTGTGCGTGCGCCGCAGCTTCTCGAGCTCGCTCTTGGTCTCCTCGAGCTCGAAGAACAACTGCTTGCGCGACTTCTTGGCCTTCTTGATCGGCGCGGCCCCGGCCGCCAACGCACTGTCGTTCATCGTGTTGCCGCCTTCTGCTAACGTGCGCATGAGCCACTTCTTTTCGGTATCCGATACACCGCGAATACCGTGCGACTTGAGATATTGATCGACTTGAATACAAACATCAGGCTAGACACAATGTGATGTTGGTGTTGGTGTTGGTGTTGGTGAGTAATTCGTCGTACGAGTTGCGTGAGTTGATTGAGTGAGCACGAGCTCGTGTTGTACCTGCTGATGCTGCGCTGCCGATGACGATTCATCATCGCCATCCACAATGACGGCCTTCTTGTTGGACGAGTCACTCGACGAGCCAGGAGCCACAACCGCCTCCTTGGCGCGCTTCATCGCCGACAACGGCGACTTGGCGAGCGAGTGCGTGAGCGACAGACTGCGTCGGCGCTTGGCATTCTTGGACCGATCGTTCGGGCTGCTGCTGCTGCTGCTGTCGCCTGCAGCATCGCTGGCGTCGTCGCTCGAGCTACTGCTCGTGGCTCGCGGAGACGCGCCACTGCCGCCGCCACCACCGCCGCTCGGGCTTGCGCTCGCGGGAGTCGCCGACTTTTTGGTGCGCCACTCGTTGAGCGCTTGCTCGATGGCCGAGGCCGCGAGGTCGATGGCGTCGGGCGTGTTGGCGCGGATGGAGTTAATGTAGCGCGGAGGCGTGTAGCCGCTCACCAACACAGGCGACGACACGGCGCCACGCTTGGCCGACACGGGCACCGCGTCGCCGTTCGCGGCACCGAGCACCGGCACCACGTCGGCGTGTTCCGTGTCGTCGGGCGCGCTGATGGTCACGACCGGCGTGCCGGGCTCCGAGGCCTCGCCAGCACTGGCGGCCGTCTTGCCCGTAGCAGCGGCGCTCGCAGACGGAGAGCCGCTCGGCGACGTGCTGGCGCTGTTGGCACCGCTCGCGGCTGCCGGCGAGCCCGAGGTCGACGAGGCAGCAGCAGCAGGAGGAGGAGTGGCGGCGGCGGGCGTGCGTGGGCTCTGCGTCGGACTCTGCAGTGGGCTCGTGAGCGGGCTCGTGAGCGACTTGCGCGCGTCGGCTCGGCCCGGCATGCGCGGCGACGTGGTGGTCGCGAGTGCCTTGGTCTCGCGCCACTGCGACATGGCCTGCTCGATCTTCTCCTCGGCCTCGCGGAGCGACGCCGGCTTCTGGCGATTGAGGCTCGGCGACAGGCTGTTGCTCACCGGCGGCGTGCCGCTGACCTCGAGCGTCGCCGTGGTCGTGCTCGCGCCACTGCCACGTTGCAGCGATACTCCCTCGTCATCCTCTTCATCGCGCGACGACTTGTTGCGTGCCGGGGACTTGAGGAGCTTGGGAGTGAAGCTCTTGCTGCGTCCCGAGCGGCTCATGGCGACGACGACGGCTGCGGCGGCGGCGGTGGTCCTTCGCTATCGCGCGCTGTATGTCTGTGTGTGTCTCTCCGGATGGATGCGCGAGAGCCACGTGTGCCGGAGGTCTCGAGATACCAACTCTGCTGCACGCACACGCACACGCACTCGCTCACAAGCACGCACGGCCTCGTTGTGGCGCTGGATGCCACCGTGGTTGGGTGCAGCAGGAGGAGCAGCAGGCGAATGAGAGCCACGAGCACTAAGCCCGCCACGTCTCTGCGACCGAGAGTCGCTTTGCTCTACGGCGACCTTCGTTCGTTCCTTCGCTGCCTCTCTTCCTCACGCCATCTCTCTCGCCCTCTCACGCAAGAGCGCATTGGTACACCCTGATCCGTGGAAGATGACGCCCTCATTGGGGTCTGTTGGTATCGTCATGATGACGATGATGGCGTTGGTGGTGCCACATGTCCTTGCCGCTAGTTGTCAGCCGAGCTCCAGCTACGGCTGCCTCAATGGTTATGCCTACAACTACACCACGCAGGTTCGTGTTGGCTCTGTTCCAGCGCCCTGTCACACACGCGCGCTCTCGCTCACGCCACAGTGCCATGGAGTGTAGTTTGCGTGCCGCAATGAGGTCTATAGCTGGTCGTCGTGGGGCTGCTGTGCGCAAGGCCTCGTGTTCAACTCCACGACCTCCTACTGCTGCTACGACGGAATCCACGACTGGAGCGACTCGCACTGCGTACCGTGGAAGCCCAAGGTCAGCGCCACACCCGCCGGAAGCGCCAACACGGTCGCCGCTCCGGCCTCTGCACCGCTCAACACCTGCCAGAACCCCAACCCGACTCCGTGTCTCACCGCCACGACGGAGTATGGCTGCCTGAATGGCTACAAGTACCTGTGGGAGGTACGTGTTGGCTGGCGCGCTCGATCGAATGGCTCGACGCGCTCACTCACTCACACTGACTCGTGGTGGCACCCTCTTCTTCGCTGATCGCGGCCACGCAGACTGAGTATCCGTGCAACTGCTACATCTTGTCGTTCGCCACACATGGCTGCTGCCAAGGAGAGCCATACTCGCTTACCAATCAGACGTGCTGCTTTGACCAGCGAACGACACCGCCGTACCGCGTCATTAACTATGCGCACGCTTGTGAGGCGCAGGCGTGGTGATCGTCGCCACCGCCGCTGCCGTTGTTGCTATTGTTCTCCTCATCCATTGTTAGTATGAGTGAGTGTTGTGGAAAGCATCATCTATATCATCTATATCATCTATATATCTCTCAATCGAGAGTGCGTTGGTAAGCCACGCGACTTGGAAGCGAGTGGATGTAGATTGGCATATATGTAACGAACAGCCACCAGCGCAACCACAATCACATCACATCAATAGCAGCGGAAACAACAATTACGGCACCAGAGGTAGTAGTAGCAGCAACAGCAGCAGGCGCAACCACAATCACACCAATCACGGTTCGATTCGAATCGCTGGAGTGCCAAAGCGGCTCCAGTGGTGGTGCCGTAACAAGAACGACGAGAGAAGAGTATTCAGGGTAGAGAAGCAAGTTGGTGAGTGAGTGAATGAAGAGAAAGAGAGAGAGAGAGAGATCATATAGCGTAGTGGCAATGGTGAGATTGAGAGCAGAGCTTAGAAGCTTGTCTGACCATAGACGGCGCGTCGGAGCTTGAACAAATACTGTCGAGCACCATCGAGCGAGGATTCGAGCTTGGCGATGCGTGCCTGAGCCTCGAACTCGGCACGAATCTGTGACGGACGCTGTTGCTTCTGGATCTCGGCGATTTGCGCATCGACCTCCTCATCGACCGTCACCATGCGCTGTGCCTTGGCGATGTTGACGAGTTGGTTGGTGGCTTGCGCAATGGCCTTGGCCGACACATCGACGCGCTTGTGCGAGTCGCTGTCAGGGTCGCCCTTGGCGCGAATAAACGTCACGAGCTGCGCCGTCGTGCCCGTGACGCAACGTGCGGCGGCCACGACCTCTTCGGTGCTCGAGTCCGAGAGCGCCACCTCGGTCAGTTGGTGCGTCGTGTCGGCGACCGACTTGGCGGCGGCCACGAGACCGCGCGACCACTGCGGGTCCTTGCGGTACGCCTCGGCCGTGCCGAGGTTGGCGTTGAGCGACTGCTGCGCATCGGCGGCCGCCTGCACGAGCCCGACCGTGGCCTGCGTCAAGCTGGCAATGGCATTCACCAACGGGTCGTTGCTAGCGCCGAGCGCCGGCGTGCTGCTCGACGATGTACCGGCACCGGCACCTGCGCCGCCAGCAGCACCGCCGGCGGCAGCGGCCTTGGCGGCCGAGTCGCTTTGTTGGCTGGCCGACTCGGTCTTGAGCTTGGTGAGGGCGGTTTGAACGCTGTCGAGCACTTGCAACAGCTCCTTCTCGGTGTCGAGCACGTCATCGTCGCTGACGGCACCACCGGCGGGCACTGTAGCGGCGGCGGCCGCAGCGGCCGGAGGTGCGGGTGCAGCGGCTTCGGCACTATGGGTCGAGGTGACGAGACCGTTGAGAGCGTTCTGTGCGGCGCGAGTCGAGAGCAGCAGGCGCGTCTGGATGGCCTCGTCGTCGTTCTGGTTCGGCACCTGCTTGAGAATGTCGATCATGCCGGCGGTGGCGGCCGCAAAGCCCTTGGCGGCGTTGAGCATCGAGATCAACTGCTGCTTCTGGTGCTCGGAGATGGTGCCCGAGCACGACTGGAAGGGATCGGGCAGCGAGAGATCGACGCCGCACGAGAGCGCAATCTCGTTGGCGGCGGCGAGCAGCTCGCGCGTCAGCGTGGCGGTCTCCTCGGCCATGGCGCCGAGCAGGTGCGGCTCGAGCACGGCGCGGTTCGACACCTGGCCGAGCTTCTCGTTGAGTGCACGTGCCTTGGCACCGAGCAGCTCAATGTACGCCTCGGTGCTCGGATTGTCGATCGGCAGGCGGCCCGAGAGCGAGGTGCCGACCTCCTCGACGAGCAGCTTGGCGCGGTCGAGCTGCTCGAGCAGATCCGACGCCGCCGCCAGGAAGCGCAGCGCCTCTTGCACCTGCTCGCGCACGATGCCCGCCACCTCGTGGATGCGCGAGTCGATCGTGCTCACATCGGCGACCGGCTTGCCGTCGGGGCCCGAGAGCGCCGAGTAGAAGCTCACGAGATTCGCGACCTCGGTCGCAATGTCGCGCGTGCGCGAGCCCAGCTCGTCCTGAATCGCCTTGTTGGTGCAGATGGCGGCCGCCGAGTTGGCCGAGTCGACGATACCGGCGATGGCGATCGTCGCCTGCTTGCTGCAATCGGGATCCTTGTGCTCGACGGCGTCGGCCACCGCCAGTACCGACTGGTAGCGCTCGGCCAGCGCGTCGGCGTACATCTTGAACGAGCCGCGCACCGTCAGGCGCTTCGAGTCGCGCAGAATGGCCTCGACCGCCTCGGCATTGCGGCGACGACGCTGCTCGGCGTCGGCCTTCTCCTTGGCCTGCTTGGCGAGAATACGCTTGTTCAACAGCACCTTGGCCTTGGGAATCAACGAGCGCAGCAGTACGATCCATTCCTCGCGCTCTAAATTCAAAACGACAACGACAACGATAACGACAACGATAACGACAACGATAACGGCAAGATCACTCCAAGTGGTGAGTGCACGGCGAGAGGTGCAGTGTTGCGTGCGACGCAGACCGAAACGAACCAGCAGCACTCGAGGCCGCGAGATGGACGTCGCCCTTGGACGTGATCAAGACGAACGAGAAGGTCTGCGTCTTGTCGCTGTCGACCTGCATCGACTCGGTGAGCGCAATCACCACCGTATCAACTGCCTCCTGCATAAAGAGAGTACACCATCATCATCATTATCATCATCATCAAATCGCCCCAACCGATCGGTCATACAATCACGACAGTGATGAAAGTGGCGTTAGTGAGCGCGAGTCTCGAGGGTACTCGAGGGCATCGCACGTACAGTATCGTTCTCGTTCGCGAAGAAGTACATCTTGAGCAGCTCCTGGACGACAAAGTATCGATTCCACGAGTCACCGACCTTGCGCAGGAGCCATCCCTTCTTATGCACTTGCTCAGCCATGCTTGTGTACGACGACGACGACGAAGACGAAGACGCAATAACGCGAGTGTGTGAGTGTGAGCGAGAGAGGCGTTGCACACGTAAGCGAGGCAAAGAGCGACTGAGCGCGATCTCCCACTCGATCTCTCTTTCGCTCAGCCTTCGCTTCGCGCCCTCTCGCGGCACTCACGCGCTCGCGATATTTACTCTTGGGAAGGACCGTGTACTTGCGAGGGAGCTTCAATGTCTTCGCGTTGTTGTTTGTTGTCGCCACCATGAATCGCTGCACGTTTCATATGTTGCAGGTTCGTCGCTGCGAGTGAGCGAGCGAGCGAGCGAGCGAGCGAATCTCGCACTTGTGTGCTCACTCTTGTGTGTGCGGCGGTACCTGCGCAGATATGCGTGCTGGTGCTCACGCTGTTGATGATGTTCTTCTCGGGCCCGTACTTTCTCATCTCGTACTACTCGGTGTGGGACGGCGACATCCAGTACGACGGACCCACGACGCAGGAGATCACGTCGGGCGAGTTCCTGCTCTCGATGAAGAATACGTTGATGCTCCGCAGCGCCGCAACGAGCCTCGACTCGAGCGCTTGATGAATGGATGCGTTACGATGACGATGATGCTGATCGGAGTCGATCGTTGCTTGTGTGCGCGTACCAATCACCTCCAAGAGCGTGACGCTCAAGTCCGAGTCGCTCGATCTCGCGATTCAGTTCGGCTTCGTGGTGCCGCTCAACGGCTCCGCTGGCGCTGCAGGCCCTGGCTCCTCCAACACCACTACCACCGCCAACAACACCAACAGTACTGGCTCGGTCCCAGTGCCGCCGCGGGGCCTCTGTCCGCCGTTCTTTGTTCCATCAGTGATCTTTCACGGCTACTGCCAATATCCTTCGTCATCCTATGCTGGCGAGCATCGTCGATGATTGTCGTTGCCTCGTTGCCGCGATTCCTTGACTCTCTCACCTTTGCACGCAGATCCGACAGCAAGAGCTTAGCTTCCTTGCGCTCTCACCGCAATACGACGACTTGACACCGGGAGGCTCCACCTTTGCTGAGAGGTACGCTAGACCGTGGCCTCTTTCTCTCGCGGTCGCGGTTGCTCATCGTTCGGTCCATCAAGCCCCGAGAACATTGTGTATGGCAACTTTGACTTTGCGCCAGCGAGCCTCGTTACCAACGTGACTCTCATCGCTGAGATCGTTCAGGTATCACATGCAATTCGTCGGCTGTTTGATACATGCACGAAACTGACCAGTTGCGAGTCCACTGTTTGGTGCGGCAGTTTGAGCGAAGCAGTAGTCGATGCAAGACAAATGAGGATTGCTATCAGTTTGCCGAGTACCTCGAGGTTCGTCCAGTGAGCGTTGGGCGCAGTGCAACATACAAGGCACATTGTGTGACCGATGGTTGCGACGCAGAGTTCGTCGTATGACTTGCCGTACAACTACTCGACCATCCGCTGCTACGGTGCCAAGGATCCCGAGACACGAGATTGGCAGATTACGGGTTGTGGCGTCGTACGTCGCCACCATCAATCGAGCTGGCCGTATCGAGAGATAATCTGATCAACACGCGCACGCGCACCCACACGCACACACATGCATAGAATGTCATTATCGGTAACTCGACCAACTGCTTCTCGAGCTCTCATGTGGTTTGCGACTTTGCAAGCTTCTATTCAGTACGATACTGTGTGATTCCTTCAGGCTTGCAACACACTCTCACACACACACACACACACACACACACACACACACACACACACACACACACACACACACACTCTCTCTCTCTCTCTCTCTCTCTCTCTCTCTCTCTCTCGTATCACGACAGATGTTCATTCAGCCTCCCAAGATATTCACCGCGTTTGGAATCTGGAACTGGGGCGTCATCGCCTTCATCAGCGGCGTGTTCCTATTGGTGCGCGCTGGTTGCGTTGATTGGATCGATCAATGTGAGCCTGATATATGCTATTTGCACCGTGCAGGTTTTCTTGCTACTGATGCAGGGATACCATTTGTACAAGATGTACCTGCGCAACTTTTACTTCTTCACCAATCAAATGGCACTCTTGGTATGTCGTCGTATTGTGTGGTGGATACGATCGAGGCTGAAGCCTGACCACAAATGCATGACAATCGCTGGATTGGGCATCGCAGCAAGGAGTCCGATACGACTACAAGCTGGTATTGAGCGCGTCGCAGTTCAGCGAGAGCGATGGAGAGCTACGATTCCTACAACCTGGCGGATTCGTGCTCCATTCACACAAGCTCGCGGCCGTATTTCCTGAGGGTCCGTTGAGCGATGCATGCCAGAGAGAATGGTGACATTATTCACTCACACCACTCAACCACTCCAGCCGACATTGAGGGAGAGAAACAAAGTACTCTCATCATTCGTGGCAAGTTCAAACCGACGGCTTTCTACGAAGTACGCACACTTCCAGAGAGAGAGAGAGAGAGAGAGAGAACAAGAGCCTGACTTTATCATCGCCATAGACCATCTACTTTGAAGTTCACTGGGACAATGAGTTTCAAGAAGCCGATGCTGAGGTACCCGATGTTCAAGTGGTACGTGTTTCGCAAGAGATACTATGCGTGCTCGGTTGCTTGCTGACTTGACAACTACTCTCACGCTGTTCTTGCCTCAACCCACAGACCGTATGCCGGAGGATTCCAAAGCTCGGTATGCCATGCACTCACTCACTCACTCACTCGCTCTTGCGCTCCCCACTCATGATTGATTGATTGATTGATTGAATGATTGATTGATTGATTGATTGATTGATTGATTGATTGATTGATTGATTGATTGATTGATTGATTGATTGATTGATTGATTGATTGATTGATTGATTGATTGATTGATTGTACCTCCAGTCAAAACGCGCTGGAACCTTGTATTTTGTCCATTGTTCTTTATTTATGGCCTGTTCACTGGTTCTCATACCCCCAAGAGGCTACTCCATGTATGTTTGCTCTCTCTCTCTCTCTCTCTCTCTCTCTCTCTCGTGTTTTACTCTGACTGAGTGTTGATGTAGTATCCAAGGTTTCTCGTACTGGTGGGATACTACGTACTCTTGCATTTGATCTGGATCGTTGCCGTGTTGTTTACGTTTCTGTCACTGGTTCCTTATGATCCCGAGTCTCAAATCGTCACAATGGTACGTCGGCCTTGGATATTCACGACGCGAGGAGCGCGTTTCTGAGCGTGTGTACGATGGAGAATATGGATAATGACGATGATGGTCATGATGATGGTGGTGGTGGTGGGCGATGTGCCGTATAGTTTTGGGGCTCGATCTTGGTGCGGCCCGTGATGCCGATCGTGTTCATGGCAATATTTGAGGCAATTCTCGTGGGCGTCGTGCTCTCGTCGCTCGTGTGTGCACTTCCGTATAGTGCACATAACGTACAGGGCGCCAACAAGTACCAGCGGCCAAGCAGACAGCTGGCATCGAGCTTCAGCCTCTATCCATCGATCGAAGGAGAGCCGGAGATGGTGCGGCGAGTGGCAGTGGGAACGACGGGAAGAGCGACAGAGGTGTTCGGACGTGTGGCTGACGGGCACCAGCATTGACAATGACATACAGACCCCATCGGGCATTGACGAACTTGCCATCTGCCAGCCGGACACAGGCGTCATTGACCAGGAGTACACGCAAGCAGTCGATTACTCGTCGATCGAGTTCGTGCCACTGGCCAAGATCGAGCGGCACCCTACGGGCGGTTCGACCGAGGAGGAAGACGCTCGCGAGGGCCGACTGGGCGGCGGTGATATTCGGGATGATGAGATCGAGGTGGACATTGAGACGTGCGTGGAGTTTGAGATTGATCGCTACCAAGGTCTTGGTGGCGAGAGTGCTGCACAATCGCCGAGCTCCAAGACACCGCCGGACTTTCCGACCTTTGGAACCGAAGAGTATTGGAATCGCGGTCAGTCGTGAGTCGTACTGCCGTGTACGCGGTGCTCGCTTGAGAGTGCATTCGCACAGCTTTCGGTTCGGTTGCCTTTGCAATGTAATATATATTACTCTCTCTATCTCTCTCAAGCTGGCTAGCGAATGACATCATAGGTGACTTGACGCGAACGCACGAATCGAAGCACGACAACTACCGTACCGACAACAAGGATAAGGAACACGACGAGACATACACCCGCTATCACGCCGATAATGATCCACTCCTTGGTTGTGCGGTCGTTCGATGGCGGTGGTGATGGCGGTGGTGGCCCAGGAGGTGGCGGCGGCCCGGCAGGCGGCGGCGGCGGTGGCGTCGGAGGTCCGGGAGGTGGTGGCGGCGTGCAAGCCGGGCCGATGAAGCCCATGTCACACGCACACAGATGCGTGGTCTCGTCACACACGCCGTGACCCGAGCAGTTGGACGGGCAGGCGGCATTGAACCACAGCACGAAGGTGGCGTCGGACGGGGCGAGCACCGTGGCGTTGAGGCCCGCGTACCAGGTGGCGGTGGTCTGCAGGTACTCGGTTGAGTAGAAGAGCGTCGCGTTCGGTACCGAGCGAGCGCCGAGCAACGCCACGTCGTATTTCGCAGTCCAATACGGCAGCGCTCCGGCCATGGCGAGGATGCTCGGCACAGCTTGCATGGTGTCACGCGGCCACGCCATGGCACCGATCGAGAACGACCTCGACGAGTTGGAGAGCTGGTAGAAGCGCATGTTCGCAAGGTCGCTCATCGACAAGACGGCCGAGTAGTTCGAACTCGCACCGACGATCGTAATGGCAGGCACCGGAGAGATGGCGGGAAACTTGGCTTCGACTGTTAGCAACTCGACGGAGCCCGTGGCGTTGCTCGGAGCCCACAGCTACATGGAGCGAATGAAGGGATGAGCTGATGATGCGAGTGAGCGAGCGAGTGGAGGCACGCCTGTGACATACACCGCCAAAGTACAGACACTCGTTGCTCGAGCAGGAGCGGGGATAGGCGGCTTGCACGGCGGTGCTCGGCGGCTGGATCTGATACCACGCTGACGATGCCGACGGCGCATTGGCATTCGAGATGACGATCCATGGCATGGTGGTGGTGCTGCGCGGATGTGGCCATCGGAATCAGCAGGTGCTTAGCATGTTTGGGGTTGGCAAGCGAGCGAGCGAGCGATGAGCGGCGATATTGTCGTACTTGCCGAACGTGAGCCAGAGCTGAACGTAGCGCGAGAGCGCGGGCACCGGAGGGATCGAGAAGAGCAGCTGCTGGCCAGGATCGAGCGTCACATTCGCCAGCGGCAGCGAGGCGGGCACGGTGCAGTCGGGGCTGAAGCCTACAGGAGCGAGATGCGGATGGCGTGGCGTTGCAGCGATGCGTGAGTGAGGGCGAAGCTCATGATCGGCAGGGAGGCAGCAGCAGGCAGGCGGCACCAACCATCGTCGCACTGGTCGCCCGAGAGCGTGAGGGCGATGGAGAAGTTGGCCGGCGCCGTGTTGACGTAGATCGATACGAATACCATGCCGGTCGGCACGAACGTAATGTTGCGCACGACGCTCGCAGTTGTGATTGACGGATACTGTGCGAAGCAGGTGCTCCAGTTATCGAGCGAGAACTCGCCCGAGGCATCGAATGGAGGCGCGGCATTGGCGTTGCGATTGAGGCACACGCTGAAGAGGAACACTCCCTCCTCGGCGGGTGATTGGCTGAGCCGCACACACCGAGACAAACGCATCAGTGAGGTGCGCGAGAGATGGCGGGCAGAGGATGCAGCAGTGGATGCGTACTCGAGCGTGAGCGTGAGCGAGTTGTTGATGAAGGCCGGCAGCTCGAACGGCAGCGACACCAGCGAACCGGCAGGCACCTCCTCCAACGTAGCACCGACGCTCCAAGCATCAACACCAGCCACCGACACCGCCACGACCACCAGCAACACAGCCGCAAGCTCCCAAGGCTGTCTTCGTCGTGATAACATGGTGATGGATGATGGAGCAGCAAACACAACGACGACAACGACGAGGCAGCAAGCCGACCAAGCGACACGAACAGCGACACCAGAGATTTCGCTTCCTCCCGCCAAAGTGGCAAAGCGGCAAAGCGGCAAAGCGGCAAAGCGGCAAAGCGGCAAAGCGGTTCTCTCGTCGTATCTACGCAGCAGCTGTTCCCTCTCACACTCACTCACACTCACTCCCTCTCTCAAAATCACGTCCAATCACGTCGGTCCTTCCTCGTCGACGAGCATATAGTGGCTCTTCTCTTCTCCACCTCCGTGATGGAGTTGAGCGCCAGCGCTCGGTGGCTTGCGGTCGTGCTACAGCGACAGAGTTCGGCCTCGTCGGTGCAGCTGCGCGGTGTGCCGCTCGCCGACGACGCGAGTGTCGGCGTGCTTCGCTCGTGGCTCGCACAGAAGCAGCAACAGCAGCAGCATGAGAAGCAAGGAGGACTCGAGTTCCTGTGTCTTGCTGGTTGTGGCCTCGAGTGGCAGTCGGGTCTCATCCTCAGCCACGAGATCATTCCGCGCCGCGTGTGGCAGTCGGTGCGGCATCTCGACCTCTCGGGCAACTGCACCGCGAGCGACCTCGTGTGGCAACGGGTGTTGCAAGCCGTCGCGCTCTCGCTGCCGCAACTCGAACACCTCGCTCTGCGTGCGTGTTCCATCGACGACATTAAGCTCAGTCAACTTGTTCGTGTGTTGTTGGGTGAGCTCACTACTCCGGGCGGCGATGGCGATGGCGACGGCAATGTCGATGTCGATGGCGACGGCGACGGCGCTAACGCTTCAGAAGCGGCAGCGGCGACTGAGGAGCAGCAGACACGCTCCTCGACGCCATTCAGTCGACCTCTGGCGCTTCTCGACCTCTGCAGCAACCTGTTGTCGGAAGCCGACACTCTCACTCCGCTGCTGGTATGCCCGCTCATGGCCAACTTGTCGACGCTGCTCGTGAGCGGCAACATGCTCGGCGACGTGTCGGGCGTGTGTCGCGCACTCAAGACCAACACGACGCTCACGCATCTCGACCTTGCGTGGAACTCGCTGTCATCGTCGAGCACGTGCTACTTGGCCACGGCGCTGAGCACGAGTGGCTTGCGCACGCTGGTCTTGTCGGGCAACGGCTCGCTCGCCGACGAGCACGACTGGAGCTCGTTCGCTGCCGCGCTGCAGGTCGGCTCGCTGACGCGCCTCGACCTCGCGGCCGTCTCGCTGCCGCGCTCGGCGATCGAGAGCCTGACGCACGCCGCCATGACATCGACACGGTTGGTCGAGCTGCAGGCGCCACGAGAGTGCGTGCAGCTGCTCGAGGCCGTTCGCACCAACGCGACCGTGGCCGAGGTGCTTGCGCAGCCGAGCGACACTCGGCGCGAGTACCGCCCACCGCCCAAGTGCTGCTTGTCGGTCACCAAGCTCTCGGCACTCTGCGCCGCGTTGCAATCGAGCTATCGGCAGTTGCAATCGCTCGATCTCTCGCACATGGCACTCGCCGATGTTCCGCACGAGATCTCGCAGCTCTCGAGTCTGAGTGCGCTCGATCTCAGTTACAACTCGCTGACACGCCTACCGTGGAGCATCGGCGCCATGTCGACACTGCAACATCTGAACCTCATCGGCAATCCTGTCCTCGAGAATACTCACGGCAACAACAGCAACAGTAACAGCAACAACAAGATCTCACTCGCAACCTTGCGCAAGCAACTCTACGACGCTCGCTGCCCGGTACAACACGTGCGGTTGCTACTCCTCGGGCACTCTCGCGTCGGGAAGACGACTCTTATCAACGCACTACGCAACGTACCGCTCACCAATCTCGTCACTCGATTCTTCTCTCGACTGCTTTCGTCGTCGGCTCCCGCTGCAGCAGCCAGCGGCAATACCAACACCAACACTGCTGCACCTCCGGCGAGCACCTCTGCACAACAGCGTTCCACACCTGCGAAAGACGATCCGAATGCGCCGACACTACCAACCGAATTACTCGCTTGCAGCTTTGGCAACGATTCACTTCAGCTCGATCCCTCGTTGCATACGAGTATCTATGAGATTCCTTCGTGTTTTCGAGATATCATACCATTGGAGGTATCTCTCTCTCTCTCTCTCTCTCTCTCTCTCTCTCTCTCTCTCTGTCTCTCTCGCTCTCGCTCTCACATTGAACTTACCATTGGCATGATTTGGATGTATGTATAGTACTTTCTATCTGGTACTCTTGTACAACATTCGTTGGTACTGGTGCTCTTTGATGCAGCGACAGTACAATCGTCGCCGATGGCTGATACGCAGCTCACGGAGTGGTTCGATTTGTTGAGCATCTACTGTTCTCCATCGCATCAAGCCATGATGACATCTTCCTCCTCCTCTGCCTCCTCATGCTCCTCTTCGACCATGGCGATTGCTACTCTCTGGGACCCGCCACCACCGCCAACGCCACCGCCATCTCCGCTCTGGATCCATAGCATCGCGCACGAATCGACTACGATCGTTCTTCGTGATCGCTCTGGCGCTCTCAGTCGCGGACCCGATCTCAAGGCATTGCTCAAGCAGCTTTCGGAGGCAGCGTTGCGCGTGGCACAAACCGTCAACACGAGACGTGTGTTCTCGGACATTGCGGCGTATCTCACAACTCCGGGCCGTATCGAGGCGCTTGACGCCGTCGATCGACTTGTGTTGCCAGTCTCAGCCATGCGCTCAGTATTGGAGCAATCGCCGTACTGGGGCTTGCACGAGCAGGATCTCGCAGAGCTCGTGCAACACCTCACGACCGTCGGCATCATTGCACTCGATCGCTTCTCGGGTGTCTTGTCGTTTCGCCCGGGTGCATTCGCCAAGCTCACCGCGAACCTCCTCAACCGCACTGCACTCGTGGGCTCCAAGTTGCCGCGCTCGCGCCGCTCTCCTCGTCGCTCGAGTGTCGAGTGCGAGCCACCGTCGGCGATTCTCGATCGCGACCAGCTACTCGCACTTGTGAACCACTCGCTAGCATACGAGAGCGTGCCTTCGGTACTGCCGCCACAAAGCGCCTCGAAGATGCTCACGGCCGTATCGCTGCTCGAGCTCTCGTTCGAGCTCACTGACGGCTTGCACCTCTTTCCTGGCCTCTGCCCAGCGGGGCTGGTAACATGGGCCATTGCACCGCCATTGCAAGAGCAGCCACCTTCAGACGATACTGCTGGTGTTCCTGCGTCTCGAGTGTTTGCCTGGCAACTGTCGGCATTGCCTCGTTCGTTGTTTACGCGACTGCAGGTATGACTATGCAAGACCTTCCTCACTCAGTAATCATCATTGCGTCACGTAACCTCGGCCACTCCTGGACACACTGTGAATCATTGCATTAGGTTCAACTGAGACTCTATCACGATAGTAGCGCCAGCGTCTTCTCGAATGGAATGCGACTACGAATCAACGGTGCCGCGGCGACTCTGCTCCTGTATTCGATCGACACCACTCTCGGACCGTACTCGAGCGTTCTTACTCCATTCCAACCATTCGACTCGTTCGTTCGAACGCCCAAGAACCTGGTCGACCCCTTTGCAACGCACTCCAGCTCGCTGGCATCGACGAGTGCCACGGTCGAGTACACGCACTGCATCGTGCTATCGATTCATGGCAACGCCGAAGGGACAGCTGCGCTTCGGTCTCATGTCGAATCGGCCTTGGGAGCCATCAAGGGAAAGCTCTTTCCAGGACTCCACGGTGAGCATGTCGAGCTCTGTCACGAGTGCTTGCGTGACGACCTCGCTATTCGGATCGAACTCTGTCAGGTGCATCCGAATGAGAGAGTATCGTCGAGTTCACGCTTCGGCGGAGAGCAAGCTTTGGGTAGCAGCCGAGCGACAGTACTCGACGAGAGCAAACAACACCAGCAACAGCAACCGTACCGCGACCAGTCACTCCAACAACCTCCACGTGACAAGCGAACAAATCTTGCCAACATGCCAGATGCACCTTCCGGTGCTTGTGTGACAGACGGTGGTATCCAAGAGCACCATCAATACCAACAGCAACAACAACAACAACGACTCGTAGATCCCAATCTGCTGCTTGTGATACGCAGCTGCCCGCCATTTGGAGTGTCGCAAATTCGATACGCGCTCCACTCGCCAGCACGGAGTGGCGGTATCAATACGGCGACCTTTCTACTCAAGGATCAATCGCAATCGACCACCCTGTGGTTGCAGCAACAAATCAACCAACCTCGACCGTTGCTCCAACATCGACGTGCTCCGTGGCGGTTTCGACAAGGTCCTCCGCCATCCAGCGGTAGCAGCAGCAGCAGCAACGGCGGCGGCGGCAGTGGTGGCTTCTGGCAGTTGCCATTCGTGGTCGAGAGCTTCCAGCTGGTGAGCGAACTCATCGAGTACCAAGCGTACCAGCACCACGAATCCGAGTTTTGGAACGTGCTCCTGAGACCGGATAGCGCCTTCGTGGTGGATCGAACAAGCGGTGACGAGCGCCGAGGCGCTACTCGGTCATCGCCAACTCCCGGCGAGCCGAGCGTCGAACAGCCGTCTTCACTTGAGAGCGAAGCGGACGCTGCGCGAGTCGGGCACTTGGAGGCGGTAGCCGATTGGCGGCATTCGATTCTCACGCACCTGGATGCATGTCGCGTCCACACGTGGGGCTCCGAAGAGTGTCCAATCACGCAAGCGTGGAGCGTGCTCCCGTCGACCAACGAGAGCCTCACGCTCGAGGAGCTGCATCGCGGCGCCTTCTCGCACGTGCCACAACACCTGCTCTCGCGGCCGAACGAATCGCTCACCGCCACTTTGTTGGTCTCGTGGCTGGCACTCGGTCGCTCGTTTCCGGTCGCACGAGCACAAGAAGAAGAAGAAGAAGCGATTCCCGATGGCTACCACTCGTCGGTGACGCTGGTCGATCAGTTTGATGGCGTGTGTGGCCCGGCGGCGGCCTCGAGCGTGCAGGCCGATCGCATCACGGTACGCAGCGCTGCACAAGTGCTGCCGTGCTACGTGGTGCGGTGCCGCCTGGAGCTCGAGGCGCTCGAATCCGTGGTGCTATGGGTCGATGCCAACATGGACAACAACCTCGTGGCCATCAGGCAACTACGACGCCAGCCGGGACTCGGCCTCTTTACGTTCGCCACGACGCCCGATCTCTGCCGTTGGCTGCAGTTTTACGCCGTACCACTACATCCACTGCTGCAAAAGTCTCGCGTGCGCGTCGTCACCAATCGATACCGACCACACGATGGCGGCGACGAAGCGGCAGCCATCCTCTGCCGCACGCTGCGAACGTCGCTCGTGTGGGGCGCCATTCCAATCATGATCTTTTGCGGCAACACCAAGCCAGTCGAATATCTTCGTGATACAACGACACTCGTATCACAAAATATGCATGATGCCATTCGATTTTGTTGTTGTGGTCGTTAAGCAAGCTCTTGTACACAGTCACACTCCAATACTCACATGATTTCATTTCGTCGCACTCGCTATCCTTCATTATTTAATGAGAGAGTGAACGAGAGATTGATCACGTACGATGGTCAGTCGATCGCTCCTACTCTAGTACCATCCTTTGTGTGTATATGATGAACAACAAATACCACTAGACTGCTTCTCTTACTGTCTTACTGTGTTACTTTTCATTGGTACAGCAACATTGCTTGCAAACAAGAGCCACTACACACAAAGCACTAACGAAAGCACCACACAACATCCACCCACACATGGAACTCGATCAGAGATTTACAACTTCTGCACAAGAGCTTGAATGATCGTGTCACTGTGTCCCATCTCGCGCATCGATTCGCATATTTGTTCGATCGAATACTGTATGTATGTATGTATGTGTGAAACAATTGTTCCTGGGAAATTAGTACAATGACTACGAGAGTGAATGAATGAATGAATGAGCGCAAGCAAGTACCTTCTTTTCGTTACGGAGCATGACGGCGTAGTCGAAAATGTACTCGGGTACAGTGACACCTTGGACGTCAGGAATCGGTTTGGTGGCGTGTTGATCACGGATGGTGGTTGCCGAGTTTGCAGCGGCCCAAGTCGAGGCAGACGACGCAGAGTCGGGCGTCTTCCCGTCGGGATCGGCGTACTCCTCGCTGTCGTGGAACTCTTCGTCGTCGGTCTCTCCTTCGTCGGTGGCTTCTTGAGCCATGCGCAGCCGTGCGCCTTGTGCTGTCGGTGCTGCAGTGAAGCCTGACGTGGCGGTTGCTCCCGAGCTGGTTGCACGAGCAGCGATGCTGCTTGCTTGACCGCGCGAGCGCGAACGAGCTCTTGTCGGCCGCAGGTGCTCGAGCGCACTGGCCATGGGATCGGGAGCCGTCGCATCGTCGAGTTCATCCTGGCTCTCCTCACTCTCTCCTGCGCCACCGATGCCACTGCTGCGGAGCAACAGGTTGTTTCGCTTGAGTGAGGCGCTCGCCGTGTTGTTGCGGTGCTCGGTTTGAACGCGGCCATCCTAGGACACGGCAGATAGCGGTGAGTTCGTAGGCTCGCGCGCCAGCGCAGCGCAGGTCAGGAGTGCCGCGCGATACCAACCTTCCAGAGAATGATCATGCCATCACAACCACACGACGCGAACGATGTCTCGGACAGTTGCAACAGGCAGTAGACGGCATCGCTGTGACACCACATCTCGCCGAGACACACGCCTGCCGTGTCGTCACGGCGTCGAGCGGTCAGCAGCAGATTGGACTTGGCGAGGTTCTCGTCCGAGAAGAGCGACGGCACTGGCCGCTGTGTGGCGCAGCCCCAGATGCGGAGGGCACCATCGGTCGAGCACGTCGCAATTCGTGAGCAGCTGTACAGCGGAATCATGTCGGTGACCACTCCCTGATGCGAGTAATCATATTGACCATCGATACAATAAGTACAGTTCATAATGGTTTAAGGAACGCAAGCCACTACAAGAGTGTGTGTGAGAGACATACCTCATGGGCATTCTCACACGAGAATACACAGTCTCCTGACTCTACATCAAAGATTCGGAAGCTGTACAAGATGCAGTGGTTGGAGTTTGAGTGCCATGTGAGACAGTGAGAGTGAGGCAGAGCTTGCGGATCGATTCCTTCCTCGTCGTACCCATTGCCAATCGCAGCTGCAAGGAAACGGTTGTTAAAGAGTTGTAGCTTGCGCACGCTGAACGTGAAGGATCGTGTCTTGGTATCCAAGTACTACATGGTACGCAACGCGAGACACGCACACACATGCATACATACACAGAGTGTGATTAGTTAGTATTGATGCATGTTGCGGCATTCACAGAGCTCGCAGCGGCAGGAGCTTGCGCTGATACGAGCAGACGCACATGTTCGGGATAGGTCAAGGTCTTGAGCGGCGAGAGGCTCGATGTATGCCAGATGACGATGGCGCCATCGAGCGACGCACTCGCAAACAAGGCGTCCGAGATCTTGATCAAGCATCGCACCGACTCGCGGTGATAGGCCAGCAGTTGATGTTTGGCCTTGTCGGTATCGTACACATCTGCTCGCAAGCGCGAGTCGCGAGAGAGAGAGAGAGGTTGTGGGTGAGTTGCGACAGCACTCGGGGAGCGGCGACACGATCGCGCGTACAGAGGAAGCTCGAGTTGGAGCCGGTCACGAGGCGGCCCTTGCTGATCGGCAGCAGGCAGTGGAGGTTCTCCTCCTCCTGGCGCTCGATGCGCGAGAGCAAGGAGCCATTGGCGACACTCCACAGAATGATCGTTCTAGGGAGATGCACGTCATGCCATGCCATGTGTATGTGAGCAACAGTGTCGCCTCGGCGGCATTGTTATGCATCAGCGTCATGGCCATCGCTACCGCCAGCGGCATACCGATCATTGCCGCCCGAGCAGAAGCGCTGCGAATCGATCGAAGCGAGGCACGTGATGGAGCCCGTGTGGCCCTGCAGCACGGCGATACATCGCTCGGGCGGCGGTGTGTTGGGATCGACGTTCCACATGCGCACGGTCTTATCTGACGAGCCGGTCACCAGCACGCTGCCAAATACACGCGCGGCCAAACACGATAGATCACAAGAGTGCTTGCGGTGAGCGAACGAGCGAGGGTCGTGTCGCCATCACGACGGCCCAGCGCGTACCCGGACGGTGCACGAGGCGCAAACAGCAGCCCGGTGATGGGCAGCGAGTGGCCATCGAGCGTAAAGAGCCGCTCGCCCGTGCGACAGTCCCACACGACGGCCTTGCCGTCATCGCCACCCGACACGATTCTACGACGCGATCGAACGAGTCAGTCGCTCGCGAGCGCGACCACACGACCACGCGAGCGTGCCGTACCTTTGGTCGTCGATACGAATCAGAAAGCGCACAATATCGCGGTGGCCCTCAAGCAGCTGCAACTCGTTGATCGGGTTCGCGATACCACGCACTCCACCGGCACCTGAGTCGCCGTCCTTCGACTCGCCGAGGCCCATCGCGGGAGCGAGAGTGAGCGCGAGAGAGCGTGTGAGCGAGCGAGCGACGATGCGAATGGCGCAGCGAAGCTCCATCGCGTCGCTCTCATTCATTCATTCGCTCACTCGCTCACTCATCCATCCATCCATCCATCTCGGTCGGCCCTGCAACCTATGGCGTCGGGATACGGCTATTACATTGGGCTCGACGGAGGCGGTACCAAGAGTGCCGCGGTGTTGTTGCGTGTGCAGGAGGATGGCAGCTCGTGGGAGCGCGTGGCGTACACTCGCGTCGGCGCCACGAACCGCAACTCGGCCGGCAACGAGGTCGCGCAGCGCCATCTCTCCGAGGCGCTGCGGTCGCTGCTCGAGCAGGCCTCGCTCGCTCCCCACGATGGTGCGCTTGCCGTCCTGCCAGCTCGCAACGCTTGCGGCGTTTGGTTGTTCTCATGGCGATCGGGTGCGTGCATTGCCTGCATCGCGGCGCAGTGAGCAGCGTGTGCGTCGGCATGGCTGGCGTCGATCGGCCGGACGACAAGGCGCTCGTGCACGGCTGGCTGCGAGCGCTCTTCCCGGACGCGCGCACCTCGGTGCACGTTCACTCGGACGCCGTGACGGCGCTGGCGTCGGGCACCAACGGCAAGCTTCACGGCGTGGTGCTGATCTCGGGCACCGGCACCGTGGCAATGGGCTTCAAGGGCGCCGACGTCTCGGCTCGCTGTGCTGGTTGGGGGTGCGTGCCTGTGCCCTCGGAGCTGCTGCTGCTACTGCTGATGTTGCTGCTGCTGCTACGCTGTACACTCGTTGCCATGCCGCTCACACATATGCTCGTTCGCTGGTGCCCAAAGACCACTGTTGGGCGACCGAGGCAGCGGCTACTGGATCGGAGCTGAGATTCTTGCTGCTGTCACACGTGCTGCTGTACGCCACTGCCACTGCCACTGCCAACGTACAAGGATCGCGGACCATTTGCTGCATTGTACTCACGGCAAGCCGCCCTCGACCACGCGGCTCGGCTGCTCATGTAGGATGGAAACGGACCAGAGACAGGTCTCCTGCCTGCGGTGCTGGCGCACCTCGAGCTCTCCAAGCCGCAGGACCTGATTGGCTGGGCGTACCGCGACACTCAGTGGCAGCGATTCGCGGCGCTCTCTCCTCTGGCGACCAAGCTCGCTGCTGAGGGAGATCAAGGTTCGTTCGCTCGCTCGTTCGTTCGTGTACAAGCGACCTACGATGCTCTCAGCATCACAGCGTTACAGCGGACGAGCTGTGCGGCTAACTGTTTGGTCTCCGTGTGCTACTCACAGTGGCCCAATCGATTCTACAACGAGCTTGCGAAGGCCTCACGGCATCTGTGCGCACCGTGCTCCGCCGCCTTGAGTTCCAGCCCGATGGTTCGGATGCTGTGGTATGAGTCATTGCTGCCGCTGCCGTCGTCATGATGATGAGATTGACCTTTTGGTCGCATGCGACTCAGCTCGTTCTTGCCGGCGGCACCCTTACGCACGATGGAAGCGAACTGACGCGGTTGGTGCGCAATGACTTGCTCGCAACCATGCCGAGCTTGACTGTCGTCACGCCATCGATCGCAGTCGAAGAGGCAGCTGCACTGCTGGCGTACCACCAACATCAACACAACCTCACGATCGCCAAGTGAGTGGCATCGGATGCATCATGTCTTGACATGGCGAGTGCAATGTATTCTTGAGAGTGAGTGTGTAAAAGCAGGTTGCTTGCGGACAAGTACTATCGCGGTGGTCGCGGCGGCATGGATGATGTCGTTGTTGTTGTTGTCACCGGTACTACGCTTGGATTCGGGATTGCAGCACCCGGTTCGTGTTGTACGACGAGCCACTCTGGCACCAGTTGGTTGTCGGTCGAGCAGCTGGCACTACACGAGAACACGGCCACGGTGCCGAATTCGACCATGTTGACGGAGCGCGAGGTGGCGCACGATGCGTGATTGAGCAAGAAGATGAGATGCGGCATGAGCTGGAGCTCGAACACGCGAGGCGCACGACAATGCTCGCAGGCCGGTATCGTGCGCCGAGAGGGCGCTTGGGGTGTGAGCCACAGCGGCTCGCCGTCGAAGCAGTACCGCACGCATTGTTCGGGACTGCGGCGTACGCGCTGTTGGAAGCGAACGAGCGCCTTGAGAGCCGGAGGGGCGCTCTCATACTCCTCGCCAGCCCATCCGACTGACGAGTCGCGGCCGCCGCCGCCGCCGCCGCCGCCGCCGCCTCTCTCGTGGTTGTCTTCTTCGTCGGTCGACGAGGTGCTGCTGCGGTACTTGTCGAACAGCTGGCGAGCGTGCACGAGCTCGGGGTCTTCGGCTTCATTCGGCTGCGGTGGCTCGTAATCGACCTCGATGATCCAAGGCTCAAAGGCTGCTGTCGATTCTGCCACACGGCACGGGACGGCATCACATGAATCGGAGACGGTAGACGACGTCGGCTCAGAGTGCGCAGGCGGGAACGCAGCTGTCGTGCTCTTGGTGGTGGTGTCGCTGCTACTGTTCTTGTTGCAAGTAGCTGTCGAGTCTCGTGCAGCCAAGAGTGCGCGCAGCTCGGCGTCGACTATTGAGGTTGGGTTGGCGCTTGGAAGGGCATCGCCGTCATCAGCAGCAAGGCTCCAATCATCGCAACTGGAGCCCCAGTCGTCGTTGAGTTCGAACGGAGCAGCGACCGTTGTTGCGTTGGCAGCAGGTTGCTCTGAGGATACAACGGGACGCTCCACAGGGGCAGTGATCGTGACCGTACGAGTGTTCAGCGGTACTTGCGAACGAACAACACGCCAGCTACATGCAAGCACACACACACACGCACGCCGAATGAATGGACGGGTCAGCTCGAGAGCGAGGTCGGCGAGCATCGTACGCACGAGTCTTGGCACACGAGGCACACAAAGATGTTTAGCAGCCGCTCGACGAAGTGGCTGGGCTCAACTGGCGAGTAGGCTTGCAATACGTGACTCAATGGGCCGAGACAACTCGAGCACTGTAGCGTGGCGGAGTCGACCAACGTTCCAGGCAGCCATACCTGCGTTACATCGAGGTCAGGAGCGAGATCGAGAGTGAGAGCGAGAGTGAGAGGTGCCGTACAGGTCTACCGCCAACGAAGGTGCTAGTGGATGCCAATATGCCTTGAAGAACGGGTTCTTCCATGTATCCGAGTACCACAGCGCCAGAGGCAGACGCAGCAGCCATGATGAAGACGCGATGGTGTTGGTGTTGGTGGAGATGATAGAGAGGCTGCCATCCATCCATCGACCTCATTCGTTCCATCGCCCTCCGCTCGCTCCATCGCTCCATCGTTCATATTCGCTGGTTGAGCTGCGTCTTATCGAGCCATGGCTCCCACTTCCACCAAGTTCATCGTGCTCTCGGTGTTATGTGTCGTGTTTCTCTCGACCTCGTGTGCCGCGGTCTGGAACCAGGAGCTCGGCCTGCGATACCTGTACTTTTCGTACGCCGCGTACTGCAGCCAGTCGTCGCTCACGGCGTGGAACTGCAAGTTCTGCAACACCAACGAGACCTCTGGTACGCACGATGGAGCTCGCGTGTACCAACGCCAGGCGACCGGCTATTCTCACGCCGCCTCGCTCGGCACCGCGCTCTCTGCGTCGTCGAAATGTGTAGGCTTCAAGCCGACGTACCAAGCGTACGACAGGCGCACCAATATCTTTGGCTACGGCGGCTACTTCTCCAAGACCAACACCAGTGCGTTCCTGAACACGAGCTGGCTAATGCAGTAGTGTGGCCGCAGCGGCCGCATTGGCAGAGAAGTATCTTGAGTGAGTGAGTGAGTGAGTTAGTGAGTGGCTGATTAACTGGACCTTGGGCTCGGTTGTAGTCGTTGTTGCGTTCCGAGGTACCGAGTCGAACTCGCTCAAGAACTGGATCGATGACTTGAAGAATGTCCTCATGGAGCCGTACAAGGTACGCGAGGTGCAGGTGGGGTGGCTTGTGAGCCGCTCGATTGCTGACGCAGCCAGACCGACTTGTTTGCTGACTCGTTGTGTTTGATGTTCGCTGCAGAACTCGACCTCGCTCAAGATTGGCGATGGATGGTACTCGTCTTACAACTCGGTTCGCTCGCAGGTGCTGAGCGGCGTCTCGAGCCTCGTCAAGCAGAACCCGACGGCGCAGATCTGTGTCACGGGCCACTCGCTCGGTACGAAGCGAGTGTCGAATGGTGCACCATTGGCTCGCGGGGTATCGGTATGCTCATTGTTATTGCCACATGCGCCATGCCGGTGCGTGTAGGAGCGGCGCTTGCTGGCACGTGTGCCATCGACTTGGTCGAGAACGGCTACCGCAACGTGTACGTGTACGACTACGGAGAGCCGCGCATCGGCAACCAGGCCATGGCCAATTACCTCCAGCAGATGATCCCGTCGTACTATCGCGTGGTCAACGGCAAGGACATTGTTCCGAACCTGCCGTACGAGGTCTTGGTACGAGAGATGGATGTACACATATGTGTGTGTGTGAGAGAGAGAGTGAGATATTGACGCTGACGCTTGTTGGTGCGGCGCAGGGTTTCCGCCACCAGCCCACCGAAGTGTGGGAGAACCCAGCCGAGAGCATGAACTTCAAGGTGTGCAACGCCACCAATGGCGAAGACCCCAAGTGCAGCGACTCGGTGATTCGTGATTCGGTCTACGATCACCTGCACTACTACGGCATTGCCGAGGGCTGCTCGGGAAGCTGGTAGATACCTCTAGCCACCGTCCCGATGAATGTGCGTGTGCGCGTGTGAGATTGTGTCGCCATCTCTCTCTCTCTCTCTCTCTCTCTCTCTCTCTCTCTCTCTCTGTGGTTGTGCTTGTGTTGAATGCACTGATGTTATACACGCCACTTGAAACTACATGGCCGCCGAGTCATTAGAGGAGGTCATTGGTTAGGAGGTACAATCATCGGCGGTGGTGTTGGTTTGTATTGGAGGAGGAGCAGCAGGAGGAAGAGATGGTGGAGGCCCCATGGTAGCGATCTGGAAGCGAGCCATGAACGAGCGGTCGATCTTATCCTTGAGTGCCATGACGCTCGAGCCCGTGAAGCTGGTCTTGTACCAGCAGCTGATGGCCTCGCCGTCGCACGTGTTGAGCAGCGCCAGGAACTCGCGTTGCGGTCGGTACTCGAGCAGCTCCTGGCCGTTCATGAGGTTGATGAGATTCTGCGCCACGATCGGGCCCATGCGCACGGCATAGACGCCGGCCTTGGGCAGCGGCTGCGCATCAAAGTGGCAGCAATCTCCTGCAGCAAAGATACACTCGCTGCCGACGACGCGCAAGGTCGAAGAGACGCGCACGAAGCCGTCGGCCGTCACGGGGAGTTGCGAGTGCCCGAGCAGCGGCGACGCTGCAGCTCCGGTGGCCCAGACGAGGTGGTCGAACGGCAGCGAGAGCAACGATGGCGTGTCGGCGTCTTGCGCGGCCGTGGCGGCGCGAGGCTGGACCACGAGCACATGCGGCTCTACGCGGAGGGCCTTGCCGTGAACGACCGCGATCCCTAGCTGGGCGAGCTTGGCACTCACGTTGCTCCGCACCCATCTGCCGATACAGTTCGCACATGGCTCACGCGTCAGTTATCGCAACAGCAGGTGGAGGCGGCAGCGGTGGCGTGTGAGACGTACGAGCCAACCTCAGCAAGCGGCTCTGCATCGCCGCCGTGCACGACCGTGACGCAGCCGGGCGGCACCGGTCGACCTTGCAGTCGCAATCGCTCTCGAAAGGCGCATGCGAGCTCGATGCCAGCTGCCCCGGCACCAACGATTACGATGCGCTTCAGTTGGCTCGTGGCAAGATCGTGCTCGGCAGCTTGCTGCTCGTTGCTTGCGGCAGCGGCAGCGGCAGCTTCGTGAGCATCGATCGAGCGCAGCAGGTTTGGCAGCGGCCTCGTGGCAATGGCGTACTCACGAGCTCCAGGTGTGTCCATTGCCTAGTCACAAGCAGTACACACCATGATAAGTAACAGCAACAACAACAACAACAAGAAGAACACATATATATGTGGCAGCAAGCATTGCGTAGGTACTCTGGTGGTCGAGCCAATGTCGATCGCGAGCAGGTCGAACGGGACACTCGCTCCCGATGCCACATGCACGCACCGCTGCTCGGCATCGATGCGCGTCGCAGCTGATGCGACAAACTCACACGTGCACCTGTGCAGCGTGGTGTTGCCGAGTGAGTGGTGTTGTGAGCGATCGGGCGAGCGGAGCTGGCTTCGGAACAGCGGCGCGCACCAGTCGCAGAGCGCAGCGAGATCGATGCGCAAGTCGTCGACGGTGTAGCGACCGGCAATGCAACCCGGCAGCATGCCAGAGTAGTAGGCATGCGGGTAGTCCGAGATCAGCGTCATGTCGAACCGGAGCGTGCTGGCGTGCTCGGCGCGCTGTTGTGCCAGCAGCACCATCACCTGCACGTTGCAGTGGCCGGCTCCAAGCAGCACCACACGCCAGCGCTCGCCGTCTGCGATGCCAGCGCATGCCATGCATCAAACCCACGCGCCTATCGAATGCAAGATATCTGCAACCAACCCACCACCACCACCTACCACCAGCAGGAGCACGTACTGGGAGGAGGTACTGCTGCAGATGGTGCTTGTCCCATGAAGTGTGTGCGCGTGAGGGAGCGAGCGAGCGAATGAGCCCAGTACGACAGCACCAGCTAAAAGTCGCATGGTTGCGCGCGTACTGTATCAAGAGTACTTGGCAAGGTAGGTTGGTTGGTTGGTTGGGTAGGGTTAGGGTTGAGTGATACTATCTGAACTAGCTACTTACATGAGGCGGCATTTCCTGTCGCGCTCGCACGGCGGCGGCGTTGGATCGAACTCGATGCGCTGGAACACCTCGTACATGAGCTCGTTCGCGAGCAGCCCAAAGGCCGACGTGCCCTCGTGCTGCGCTCTCTGGCGCACCAGGAGCAACGTCTCAATCTGCCGCTGGACTTGCAGTGGCACGCGGTGGTGCTTGTCGATCGACCAGTGGTACTGGCTCTCCAGTAGGGCATGCAGTTCAGGTGTGCTGGCGAGCTCCAACGGCGTGCCGCCTCGGGCATATGGCGTCGATTTCTGTGAGCGAGCGAGCGAGCGAGTGAGTGACTCTCACGTTCGATCGAGCAAATCCAAGCATGTGTACCGATGCGATCTGGTTCATTCCGTTGTGCTGAATCAGGAGCTCCGCAAGGGCCAGCATCGCCGCACGTTGGCTTGATTGCAGCTCGGGCGACTCGTCGTGCACGGCCAAGTGGAGTGCCGTGCGCTCGAGCGAATCCATTGCACGAACCGATGCCTTGCGCTCGAGCAAGAGCTCCACGGTCTCGACATGGCGGCTGCTCGTGTTGGTGAGCAGCGGCGGGCCGTAGAACGGTGAGTGGGTGTTGACGCTGGCTCTGCTGTCGAGAAGCAGGCGCGCGACCTCGGGAGTCGCCGCGTAGTGCAGCGGAGTGAGGGCTCCCGAACTAGTGACGGCGTCGACACTGGCCCGTTCTTGCAACAGCCAGCGTACGACGTGCGCGTGGCCGCCGACGCTCGCAGCGTGGAGCGGTGTCTGGCCATCGTAGTCTCGCGCCCAGATGCTGCCTTGCGGCGTGGGCAGCATGGCGCGACATGCGTCAAGGTCGCCACGGCCCGCAGCCAGCACAAAGTCCTCGCCACCAGCCCATACACCAAGTACTCGATGACCGATATGCTTCATGGCGACCACGAGCCGAGAGAGAGCGACGGGCAATGGCGCGCCAAGTACAGTACGCGAGGTGAGAGAGCGAGAGCGGCAGAACGGAAGTGTGTGCTCAATCTCCCTGCTGGATCTATCACGAGAGCCAGAACAAGCGGTGATGGGATGTCTCACACGGTGGTTTCACACCAGCCGAGCAGCACGGCACAGAATCAAAGGAGGAGCGAGGCAGCTAGCAGCAGCGATAGGAACGACAGCGAGAGAATGTCGCGCGAGAGACAGAAGATAGCCAACCAGAAGAGGAGGCGCCACGGGGAGCTCACCTTTGCTCTACCTCTCACCTGCCTTCGTTTTGCTGCTGGTGCGTGTGTTCCTTTCGTTGCTTTCCCTCTGCCCTTCGCTGCTGCTCCTCTCGCTTACGCACTCTCTCGCTCGCTCAATTGGTTGTGATGCTGCGTCGTGTTCTTGTCGTTGCTGGCCTTGCGCAGCTCTCGCGCGCCCCTGCCTCGCTCGCACGTACCCAGTGCCGCCATCATCTCCTTCTCGCTTCTCGTTCGCGCCCATCAGCCTCTCTTCTCGGCAAGCCCTGGTTGCACCACGGCACCAAGCCGCCCCGTTGCCTCTCGGCTGCTCATTGCTTCTCGTCGAGCACCACCACCACTGTACGTGCCACACTTTCGCCATCAATCAATCATCTTGAAGAGGGCAAGTCTCTCACTGAAGAATGTATTGTCGTGGTCTCAGGGAGATTCGTTGTCGTCATCATCGAGTGGCTCTGTGAGGTCAGAAGCAATACCAGCAGGTATGCTGATATGGTGGTGTTGGTTACGCAGCTCCGTTACGCACGCATCTCGGCTCGCTTACTCTATCCTTATCTCTTGTGGTTGGTTCTTCTCTTGCATATGTAGCGCCACCGCCACCTCCCACTCCTGACTCCTCAGCCGCTGAGGTGAAAGCTTGGCTCGGTTGGTTTGCGAGAAACCAGCTGGACGCTTCTGAGGACGAGCTTGCAGCTCTCCAGAAAGCGTTCCGGGTTGCTGGAAAGGCTCTACTTGGCTTCTCCGAAGAGCAGTGTCTGCGTCGCTCTCCAAACTGGGGAGATGTGATCTACAACGCCCTCCGCAACGGTATCTATCTATCTATCTATCTATCTATCTATCTATCTATCTATCTATCTATCTATCTATCTATCTATCTATCTATCTATCTATCTATCTATCTATCTATCTATCTATCTATCTATCTATCTATCTATC
>Ga0209935_1000378_pt1 | contig 121019 bp, 148 predicted proteins | sample ThiBio_1000_plan_2_FD_183958 | JGI IMG/M metagenome (GOLD analysis project Ga0209935, IMG submission 183958) | Wastewater bioreactor microbial communities from Cape Town, South Africa - Thiocy_cont_1000_plan (SPAdes) | ecosystem: Engineered > Bioreactor > Thiocyanate-remediating >... | reverse complement strand
AGATAGATAGATAGATAGATAGATAGATAGATAGATAGATAGATAGATAGATAGATAGATAGATAGATAGATAGATAGATAGATAGATAGATAGATAGATAGATAGATAGATAGATAGATAGATAGAAAGATCAAGATACCTCGATCTCGAATCAATTGAGCAATCTCTGGTGTTTTGGCGTATTGTTCTGCGGTTTTACCAAAGCGCTGGGTATCGAATGGATTGGATGAGAGGGTTCGTATCAAGAGAAGATGCAGCAAGCTGTCACGACCATCCTCACGCACATCTTTGATTGACTTGTCTGCTCCTCTGTCGATCAGGAGCTCGACGCATTGATGATGGCCATTGTAAGATGCAAGATGGAGTGGTGTGCATTGCCATAACCATTCAACAGCATTGATGTTGGCACCTCGATCAAGAAGAGACAGAATCTCTTCCAACCTGCCCTCTCCGGCAGCTGTACAAAGTGCCGCATCCAGTTCTGCTTGCCAAGACATGATCGAGACAATCCACAGACACACAGAGAGAGCAGCGCCAACCAACCAACCAACCAACCAGCCAACCAACCAACCAGCCAACCAACCAGCCAACCAACCAAGAGAGAGAAAGAGAAAGAACACAAACGCGAGACGCAGCAGCAGCAGAAGAGAGCGAGAGACGATCGATAAGGCAATGCATGCCTTGAGCTCGCTGTCTTCCTGAGAGGCATGCGCGAGACTCTGCTCTAAGGCCGCGCCCACGCCCGCCATTGAGCTACGCGAGTATCTCTCTCGCCGCGTACCCCGAATATGACGCACAACTCGTCGCTCTTCGTCCTCGTCGCTCCTTCGCTGTCGCTGCTGCTGCTGTTGTTGTTGTTGTTGTTGTTGTTGTTGTTGTTGTTGTGGGCGTTGCGGCGAGCAGCTCGTCGTTCTTGGCCCACAATGGGAGCCGTCACACTGCACCACCACCAACACCAACAACGACAACGAGAAGGAGGGAGGCGGCGTGGGCACGAGCAAGAAGAAGCACAAGCAGCGGAGGAGGCCAACGAGCAGCAGCAGCAGCAGCGAGGGCGGCAGCGAGGCAATGGATAGTAAGAAGTCCTTGGTTGTATAGGAGCAAATAATCATGGTTTGGGTACAATCCTCGCATCAAGTAGGCAGCGTTCATCGGAACATAAGATCGATCTGGCGCTTGTGCCGCGTAATGTTCCAGGCCACTACATACACACATCATGTGGCGCAAGTAAGGGCCTCAGCTTCAATCTACGCCGTCGTTGAGAACGGCCCAAGCTGCGCTGCACGTCGTCGATGCGTACCGGTGGGTCGTAGCGATATGGCATGCTTAAAGTCAGCCTGCGCCGCACTCCAGTCGCCTCGTTGATAGTGCGCAAGGCCGCGATCACTCCAAGCCTGTGTGTATTCGGGATCGAGAGCGATCGAGCTCGATTGATCGGCGATCGCGTCGTCGAGCTTTCCGAGGCTCCGATAGGCGCGACCTCGATGGCAGTAGGCCCAGACCTCGCGCGGGTTCTTTGCAATGTGCTGCGAGATCAACTCGACGGCCTTTGTGAGCGACTCCAGGGCCTCGGGATGCTTGATGCCATACTTGTGCTGCAGCGCGAGGCCTCGATTGGACCACATGGGTCCGAACTCGGGGTCCAACGCGATGCCAGAGTCGGCGTCAGCGATCGCACGATCGAGCTGCTCGGTCTCGTAGTAAAAGTACGAGCGATTGTAGAAGCCGTAGATGTCTCCGCCCGTGAGCTCGAGCTGTCTGTTGTAGCACCGCTCGGCCTCCTCGAACTGCAGCAGTAGCATGTGTGCATTGCCTCGACACACCCATACGGTCTGTTCGATCGAGCATCGTCATCGATGAGCGCGTGAGATGCATGAGAGTGCGGGACTGCCCGCTCGAGCACGAACGCACCTCGTGCGTCGGTTGCATGGCGATGAGCCGGTTGTACTCGTCGATACTCTCGTGCAATCGCCCAATCGACATGAGCGCGGTGCCCTTGCACACTCGCGCATACGTGTCGTTCGGTAGCATCGTGATCATCTCGTCGTAGTCTTGGATGGCGCGAGTCCGAAGCTGCAGCGACTCGAGTATCTGCGCGCGTCTACTCAGCACCTTTCGACGCTGGTGGCTCACAATTCATGTGAGCAACTCGCTCACGGTAGCAGTGCCCGAGATGCCGCGGCCATTCCCGCGACCCGTTGTCGGACGTACAGCGAGCTTCTCGGTGTACGAGGCATCGGCGCTCCCGATCGGAACCAGTGGCACCGCAGCATCGATCGCATCCAACGCCGCATCGAGCGAGCCAAGCATCACATACGCCTCCGCCAGACTCTCCCACGATGTGGGACGATCGGGAGCGACCAACACGGCTCTTCGAGCGTCCAACAGAGCGTTGCTCGCGAGGTCCAGCTCACGCCAGAACTTGGATCGTTCGATCAAGTTGTCGACATTCGATGGATCGTGTCGCAGCGCCCTGGTCATGAACGTCGTGGCGCGGGTGTAGTTACCGTACGAAGCGAACGACCGCGCATAAATAACTGCATCATCCATCTCAATCTCAATACCTACTGTCACGATAGAACGTCAATGTAGAACGTCAACTACCAATCAATCACGGTTCATTCGGGCGAGCGAGAGAGCGAGTGTACCTCAAGAACAGCAACGAAACAAAAAACAAAATCCACAAATCGATCTCCAGAGGCACTTTCCTCTACTCGCCTCAAACAACCACAAACGCCTCTCTCCAACCAACAAACCCGAAACCACAAGGACTTCTCCATAGTACCACACACCTGAGAACTCGCTCGTACTCTCATCACTTTACACCAATCAGTCCGAGTACGGAGTTCCGCTCAGGGCCTCATCATTTCTCTCGTCGCCCTCTCGCTCGCGCATCACATCGCAATCTCCCGCACACACGAGAGAGACAGAGCACTCTGCGATTCGCGCCTTCGAATCGGCCGATCGAATCTCGTGTGCAAATGGGTCTACTGCGTGTACTGCAGCCTGATCTACGCACGCTGTCGTTCGAGGCGCGTAAGAAGAACCCGAACATCAAGGATGTACGTGATCGCGATGCTGCGGCACTCCTCGATCGACAGACAGATCGACATCGACTCATGCTACAATCTACCTATCAATCTCTATCTCCCTCCAAGGCCGCCGAGAATGCCGTCCGTCGCTTGCGTGCTCTCGAGGAACAATTTCCTGAAGCCGCCGAGGACTCGCAGCCATCTGCCGCATACATTATCGGTTCGTTCCCGTTGTGGTCCTTGTTGATCGATCGACACTGACATCGATCGATCTCACTCCTCGATCTCTCACTCTGTTGTTGGAAATATGTGATCGATGAGAGTAGCTGTTGCAGCGAGTGACGATGTATTGAGCCCGTTCATTCAAGCGTGTGAGACCAAGAACCTGAAGCTGGTCGCCGTCGCCGTGTCGTCGCTGCAGAAGCTCATCAGCCGAGCCGCCATCTCGATGGTTCGTTCGATGATCGCAATGCCGCGATCATCATCATCATCATCATCACCGCTCTTGATCCTGATCTATCGTTGCACGAGTAGGATGGAGTCACCAATGTCTTGAACGTACTGGAGCCGCATATCTTGTGCGACGACGAGAGCGTCGAGCTCAAGATCCTGCAAGCGATGAACTCGCTCATGACCTCGCCTCTGCCGCTGTACGGCAGCTCGATGGCTCGTGCCTTGCGAGTGTGCTTCCTGCTCCATAACCACAAGAATCCCGTGGTTCGAAACACGGCCGCCGCGACGCTGCGACAAGTATCGGTGATGCTGCTCGAAAAGGCCGCCAATGTGCTCGATGTCTCGTCGCAGGAACGAGCTGCTGCCGCTGCTGCTGCTGCCGCTGCTGCGACATCATCGACGACTACGACCTCGACCAAGCCTGCGCCTGAACCGGCAGAAGACTCGAGCACCAGCAGCAGCAGCAGTAGTTCAACCGCTGCTAATGATGAATCTGGTGCTGCATCCACATCGAGTTCAAGCGACACACCGACCACTGCTCAAGCCGACGATGCCAAGGCAGATGCTACGCCGGCTTTGGCAGCAGGAGAATCGGGCAAGCGTTGTGTCGCGGATGCCATGGCACTCATCGAGGATCTCTGCTTGATCACTGGCGGCGATACTCCGCAATGGCTGCCACGTGATATCCAAGTCGCCCCCTCGTTCGGCTTCGATCTCATCGAGTCGTTGCTCACCAACAACTCGGCCCTGTTCCACCACTCGACCGAGTTCGGGTACGGAGCTCCTTCGGCCTTGCTCTGCATCGATGGAGCACCACTGATGCACCCGTCAATGAATGATACAGGCTCCTCCTCAAGGACAAGGTTTGTCCATTGGTCATCAAGAGCTTCAAGAGCGGCTCGAGTTTCGGCTTGGTGATTCGCTTGCTGCGTATGATCGTGACTATCGTGACCTATTACCAAGATTCGCTCACTGCCGAGTGCGAGGTGTTTCTCTCTCGCTTGGTGCGCATGCTGCGAGTCGAGAATCCACCATGGCTGTACGGAGCGGTGCTCGAGGTGTTCTTGACCTTCTTCCAGCGTCCGTCGTTGTTGTACACCATCTTCCAATCCTACGATGCTGTACCGAATCGTGACATGAGTGGCTTCATGTTCCAAAGCATTACTCAAGCTCAGGTAGCTCTCTCTCTCTCTCTCGCTCATTCTCACTGAATGGCTCCGACTCACTGCAACGTGTGCTGCGCAACAAACTAGGCGGCGTTTGTTCAGAAGGCGCTCGAGATGGAGTCGATCGAGTTGGCCAACGCACACCAACCGCGAGTACTCGATATGCTAGCTGCCGCACAACCACCAGTCGTACCAATCTGGTACCTTGCCCAAACCTCGCGAGCGACCTTGACTCGCTTGGTATCATCGCTTCGAGAGTTGGCACTCGAGACTCCGCGAGGAGCCACGCAGCAAGAAGCGGCCAACGCCGACGCGCCGGCAACATTCAAGTCGACATCTGCAACGGTGCTTCGTGATGAACAAATGGTCGCCGGAATGGTGACATCGGCGTGGCCGTCATTGATGAGCGCCTTATCGTCTTTGTTGAGCAAGCGTACCTCGTCCACGTTCATGAAGGTACTCGATGATCTGATATGCACTCTTCTCTTTCGGCACTCTCTCTGACGCTCGTGAGACCATGAATCGAGTAGAGCCTTCTTGATACGTATATTGTCTTTATCGAGACGAGTTGCATTCTGTCGCTCGAAACTCCTCGAGATGCCTTCTTGACCTCACTGTGCAACACGACGCTACCGTTGTGGTACACGATCGAGCAGTCGCCCGAGGCGCTTCGAGCCAATGCCAGTACGCAGCAACTGCTCACCGATAAGAACGTGCTGGCCGTACAAGCGCTCTTGTGCGTCGGCCGTACGTTGGGTCAGGTGCTCGAGGGAGGATGGTTCCTCGTGCTCGAGTGCTGCGAGAAACTCGACCACGTGATGCGCATCCGCGGCTCGCAAGGCGCCGGCTCGGCCAATGCTCCGAGTGTGTCGTCGGTCACAAGTGAGCAGATCGCCATGCTGTGCTCGGGCCTCGACGCCATCTTTCGCGAGTCGAACAACCTCTCCGATGCAGCCTTCTACCATCTCGTCGTCGGTCTGTCGCGCCTCTCGGCCGTGCACCTCCAATCTCCGCACTCGCTGGCGGCCCAGGCGCCGACGCGCAAGTCGTTCGCGCTCACGCGTTTGATCGAGATCTCGTCATCCAACATTGCTCGTCTCGAGGTCGTGTGGGACGCACTGTTGGAACACCTGCGCGTCGTATGCAACCACTCCAACCCGAGCATACGCTCGTTCGGCGTCGACGCTGCCACGCAGCTGATCACCGAGGCCTTTGCGTACCATTCGCATGCCTCTGCTGCTGCCACTGCGTCCGATCAAGAGCCTCCTTCTCCTTCTGCGGCTTCTTCCAGCGAACACTCTCAACGTGCACCCTCCAAGGCAAGCCTCGCACAACCATCCGAACAGTCGATCTATCTCCAAACTCGCCTGCTGGAAGCGTTGGAGGAGCTCTCTCGTTCGCAACACAGCGAGACGCGACATCGTACTCTTGAGTCGCTGCACAACATTCTGCAATCCTCAGGCCAAGGGTTCTTGCAAGTACGCTCTGCTCACTTCATACTGATGCATTCACTCTCACTCACTCTCACTCGCTCACAATGTAACTGCTTCAACAGGGTTGGCCATTGGTACTCTCAATCTTGATGACGGTGGCAGTCAACAATGACTCTCCACACATCTCCGAGGCCTTCAAGAGTGTGCAACTCATCTGCTCGGACTTTATCTTCAATCTGCCGTCGGATTGCTTGGCACTCTTCATCACCACCACCGGTTGTTACGGAATGCAGTCGTCTGACATCAACATCTCGCTCACCGCTATCGGCTTGCTGTGGCCGATCGCGGACTTTCTCGTTCGCCACGGAAGCGCCATCGTGGCCGCGGATCAATCGCATGGTATCGGAAGCAAGTCTTTGTCGTCTGCTACCGCCTCGACCGACAAAGATGATGCTGCCGTCTCAGCCGCCACGGCAGACAAGGAGCAACCGGCTGACGCAGTGACACACCTTCCGCATGCCTCGCCAACGGTCGGCCGTCTGTGGATCTCAGTCTTCACCGAGATGAAACAACTGTGCCTCGATCGACGATTCGAGGTGCGCAACTGTGCGCTCTTGACCATGTTCAAGACGCTTCAGATGCATGGCACCGTGTTCCAGCCCGAGACGTGGGAGCATTGCATTTGGCAGATCTTGGTGCCCATCTTGGCTGAGGTCAAGTCCGCGGCTGCCGCGGCTGCCAACGATGAACTCAACGTCGAGATTGGCAAGTCGGTACGAACGCGATCCATTACTCCTCCTCTGCTCGGTGCCCGGCAGTATACTGACACCAACGTGCGACTTCAGGGAGGAAAGTCGGTCAAGCTCTTGGTGCATCATAGTCGCAACAATGCACAGAAGCAGTGGAACGAGACGTGCGTGTTTGCATTCAACGGCACGGTTCGATTGATCAAGAACCTGCACCACAGCGTGTTGCACAAATTGGAGTCGTTCGATAGCTTCTGGCGCCGCATCCTCGAGTTCGCAGTTCAGTTCGCATCGGCCAGCAGCAGTGAGGTGTCGGTCAACGCCATCGTCACGACGCAGGAGCTTGCGGCCACGGTCGCTCGTACCGATATGCCCGAGCAACTGGCGGCGCGCAAGGTGCTCATCGAGCAAGAAGTCGCGTCGGCTGCCGAGCGCGAGTCGATGGATGCCGGCGTGCCGGTGGTGCTCGTGGGCCCGGGCGTGTTCGTGTCGGTATCGCAGTGGAAAGAGCTGTGGGGCGTGTTCGAGTCGATCTCGAACGCCATCTCCGAGAACCAGCCGGCCATCGAGTCGCTCGCCAACGTGCTGCTCCAAGTGCACCCAGTGGCTCGCCCGTTCCTCGATGTCGACGATACGTTCCTGCTGCTGCGCATCTTTGCGCGTCTCTCGACCATGTCGATCGGCTCCAAGGACAACGAGCTCAGCAAGGTGCAGAAGAGCGTTCTCAACTTCTTTGCCGGCGTGCCGCCGATCGACAGCGAGGACATTCTGATGGCGCTCTTGAACCAATTGTTGACGCTCGTGGCCCTTGCTGTCGGTCATCCATTTGGTGCATCGGCAAACTCGCCACCCAACGACACGACCCCTGCCGCTGCGGCTGCCACCAGCAGCACCAGTAGCAGCGGCAGCAGTGGCGCATCGGAAGAAGCCTCCGAAGAGCGTGGCAATGCATTGCTGAGTACGCCAAGGGCGAGTCCCAAGTTCTTTCGACTCGCCGAGGAAGCGCTTCGTACTCTGTGCACGATCTACGTATCCGAGTCATCGCCACGTATCCAGGCCAAGCTCTTTGAGACGCTCACCAGCGTGCTCGGCGCGGCCATCATGTCCAAGTACTCGTACTTTACCACGACGTTGTGGCGCTCGGCTGTCACGGCCTTGATCACGGTCATTCGAGTTGGCTTGCCATCTCTCGAGACATCAGGTACCGTTGCCCTTCGAATCAAATGAACCTCCCATCCGCTGATCGTCCGTTGTGGTAGGAACGTATGACGCCTCGAACAAGCAATCGCACGAAGCTCTCCTCGCTGTCTGGACGCAGCTTGCTGATATCTATGAGGACTTTTTGCTGCATGATCGGTACGTCTCCTTGCACGACAACAGATGCACGCGTGTGCGTTGCTGATGGACTCGGCTCTTGCAATGGCATATGACGATCATGACGACGTATAGCGCACAACTGCCGAGCAAGCTTTCACCTCAAGACCTGAAGCTCGAAGCCGAGATCGATCAAGCGCTGGTCGAGTCACTCGGCAATGATGTCTTGAGCTACAGCAAGAACTGTGCCATGTTGCAGCCACGCTTCATCGACATTCTCTGCAATGGCACTCGAACCTTCATCTCGCAGAGTCGAGAGCTCTTTGGACAAGCATGCTATCAAGTGTTGTTCCTGTTGTGCTCGCGGGCATCGGTGGCCGATTGTACGAGATGCGCCGTGTAGGCGTGGGTCTATGGTACAGTGAGTCAGTATTGCTAACACGTTTGGGATTGGTGTGCTTGATCGTAGCCGAGTATTCATGCAACGAGCGTGTGGCGGCACTGGCATTGCCAGTGGTAGTAGCGTGCAGCAAGACCGTGCTCCACAAGTTTGTCGATGACGACCGCAAGGCTGGCCGAATGCCTCTCCCGAGGTCGGTGCTGCAGTGACTGAATCCGCAATCCCTCTGTGCAATCGCTCACACTGTCGCTTGCCGCTTGATCGTCGTCGTGTTCACAGGTCGCGCTTGGCCGAGATTCTCTTCGTGCTGCAGCAACTCCAGGCACTCGAGTTGCCGAGCACTCTCGAACTCGTTGGCGTCAGCGAGGACTCGCCGCTCTTCCAGAACAAGAGCAAGAAGCGCCATCTGCTGTATCTATTCCCGTTGCTTTGCGACTGCATCACGACGCGCGAGGAAGGATTCAAGGATCGTCTGCGTGATATCTTTCACATGGTCGCCAAGGAGATGAAGCTCGAGTGAGCCATGCATGGTCTCCCTCTCCCTTCATCTTGCCATCGTTGGTGCTACTGCCTCCCCCGTTTTACCCCCTCCAAACATCGCAATAGATAGGAAAGTTAGTCGAGATTGAGATGTATCGTTAGCGCATTTCGCATTCGTTTGAGTGACTCTTATTGAATCAAGTATCGGTAAGAAAGTAGTTGATCGAGAGATCAAGGTAGATTGACCAATCCAATACAATAGTGAGTGAGTTTCAATGAGCTTCAACTTCGATAGTGATATATCCTATCAGCTTTACTAAACAAGATCTGATTCGATCGATGGTTGGTTGAGCGATGTGGTTACTGTTCTTCATGCTTCATTCTTTGTTGCTTCGTTGCGTTGCTGCGCGCACATCGCATCGCATAGCTCCCTCTGCCTCTCTGCTTCACCATGGCAGATCAAACTTCTCCACAACCACCATTATCAGCGCTCATAGTCGTGGATATGCAGAATGATTTCCTCGAGGGCGGCACACTGGTTCGTAGCTCGTTCATCAAGCTCTCTCTCTCCATTGCGATCGTCACTAACGCTGTCATCTTCAACGACAACAACACCAGCCTGTCGCGTTTGGGTCGTCTCTCGTACCACTGATCAACAAGATTCGCTGCTACGTTGACCAAGTGGTGTTCACACAAGACTGGCATCCGAGCTCACACATCTCGTTCGCCATCAACCACGAACACGCACAGCCGTTCACGCAGCTGCTGCGCTCGAATGGCGAGATGCAGACCCTGTGGCCTGTGCACTGTATCGAAGGCACGAGCGGCGCGGCACTTCATCGAGACTTGTTGGTTTCATCGAGGTGCGCGCGACCATCCAAAATGCTCTCATTCATTCGATCGATCGATCGAATCAATGAATCTGACAACGGAATCGGTCGATAGCGATTGGCTGCACCACAAGGGCACCGACGAACGCGCCGAATCCTACTCGGCCTTCTTTGATGATCGTAAGCAGAGCACGGGTCTGGTCGATCGTCTACGTGAGAGCGGCATCACGCGAGTCTATGTCTGTGGAGTGGCGCTCGATTTCTGCGTGCGTGCGACGGCGCTCGATGCTGCACAATGCGGCTTCGAGACCGTGCTGCTTCGCGACGCCACCAAGCCGCTGGACGAGAATGCCGCGATTGTAGCCGAGCAAGAGATGCGCGATGCCGGCATCCGTATCACGACGAGCGAGCAAGAGTTTGTCGATCGAGTGTGAGAGCGATAGGTGGTGTATGTATATGCACATTAGAACAGCGAGCGAGGCAAGGCGAGCGCTGCCCATGGCCATATGCTATGAGCGCCAGTACTAGAACCAATCAACCAACCAATCAACCAAGTTACTCGTTAGCAGCCATCCAACGACCTGAAGTTCTTTGGTCAAAGTAATATGCAACGAACCTGGCCCCAGCGATGGATGGTCTCGGTGATTTGAGGGAACAAGGCCGACACGCTCTCGGTAATGAGCAGCTGGAAGGCCTGAGCCGCCTGCTCGTCCGTGTTCTCGAGCTTGAACTTGTCCTGCACCTTGAGAATGTACTTGGGGTCGGCGGCGATATCGGGTATGTTGGCGTCTTGCATCAGCTGCACCGCCGTGGCTCTCTCTCGTCAGTCGCACGTTCAGCGAGACCTTTGAACGCGGCGTGCCGTAGCGTACTTGGAAGAGGTTCAAGATGAGGTTCGACGACTTGCGCAGAATGTTGTAGGCCTCGCAGCAGTGCTCCTTGAACTTGTGATAGTCGGGCCCGCTCGCGCCGCCCATGCCTTCGACCATCTCCTTGCACAGCTTCATCGGCGGCGGGAGGTACTTGGGATCGCGGCCGAGAATGAAGCCAAAGTCAATGTGGAACAGGTTGCCCGAGGTCGTGATCAAGAGGTTGTCCAAGTGTCGATCGCCCACGCCGAGGATGTAAGTGATGACGCAATACCCGGCTGAATGCGCCAAAGCAGATTGAGACTGAATGTGAGCCAATGTGGTGGATAGAGACGAGAAGCAGAGCCAACAGGTTAGCGAGTGAGAACATACCGCAACTCTTGACGAACGTGTCAATGACCGACTGCTGGTTGCTGCCGTCCTGGTTGTGCTCTTTGAGGAACCGTAGAATGTCGCCATCGTACGCCGAGAGTACGGCCGCGATCGTCTGTGATTCGATGCACTCGACCAATCCTATTCCAATCGAACACCGGTGAGTAGGTGAGTAAGCAACCGGAGCCTCTTCAGCGTACCTTCTTCGTAGGATGTAGCAAGCACTCGGTAAGGCGTGAGTTTGAGATCGACATTCTCGCGCTTCAACAAGTTGTCCATCAGCCGAATGAGTGCGATCACCAGTTGATCTTGGCGCATATCATCGCCAGCCTTGAAGATCACGCGGTAGACGCCACCAGATACTGTTCGGAAGGCCAAGTTCAACGGTGTCATAGCACTCTTGAACAATGATGCCGTTTCTTTGTGGTTGCATCGTCATGACATTAACGCAATCAAATCAGTAAGCAAGTGAGAGAGAGAGAGAGAGAGAGTGAGTGAGTGAGTGAGTGAGAGTGAGAGAGAAGCAGCAGCGCCCACTGGTGCGCGTACCTGGAATGATGCCTGTGACAATGACGTTGGGGTCGAGCGGCAGTGCCATCGGCTCTGGGAACTTGGCAAGAATGTGGTACTCTCCACCATCGGAGAGGGCCTCGCGCAGCTTGGAGATCTTCTTCTGTCGATTGACTTGCATCTCGCGAAGGTACTTCTGCAAGCGACTCAAGCGCTCCATGAAGACCTTTTGGCGCGCCATCTCTTCAAGGGCCGCGGCGCCGAGCTCCGAGCTCTGGAGATGACGACGGAAGGCACCCAAACGAATCGAGAAGAAGTTCGTCGGGGTACTCGCCTTCTTTGCTTGATCGACTTCGACCTGCAAGTACCAATTGAGCATGAAGCACAACTCACGATGCTGCATGGCTCGATGGACGAGAAAGGTGAAGAGCGGCCCGCTCTCATCCGACCCTTCAGGCTCGCTGTCGTATCGAAGAGCTTGAAAGAGTGGTAGCAAATACAAGACCAATTCCTGTACAGTGCAATCCCAATGTCCGTGTATCAGTGAATACGAGAGAGAGAGAGAGAGAGAGAGCTGGTCCAACAACGTACACTATCATCAGCCTTTGCGAGCGAACTGATGGCATACTTGCGCACGATCAGTTTGTCCTTATACTTGGCGCCAAGCAGCGCGAGGGCCTCCGAGGGCTCGATCGGCTGCCACAGGTTGAGCAGCTCGTTCGCTTGCTCCTTTTGCTGGTCATCGGTCCAATCGACGCAGCTCAGGAACTTGGGCAGCGCCTTCTTCTCCTTGGTCAGGCAGTAGCGGAACTTCCACAGCAACTCGCTGTCTGCCACCGACAGCTCCTTGGAGAGAGGCGCCGAGATAATCGCCTGATCGAGTGCACTCGAGACGTCAGTCACGTGGTTCGGTGCGTGTGCCCGACAGCAGAGACCGTACGTTCATGCGCTCGCGCTCCTCCTTGTTGGGCTTGAGGTCTCGATCGTAAAGGCCGCGACGTTGGCTACGAGCGAGCTTGATGTGCTTGAGCTCGACCGGGTTCTCGCGGTTCATTTCGCTGTCCTCGAACGCAATGACCTTGTATGTCGAGCCATAATCAGGCGACATGAGGTCGTCATAGCGCGCCGAGACGTCCTTGGGTGCCGGCGTCGAGATCGCCGCACCGTCGCGTCTGGCCGACGAACTCGATGACGCGAAGCCGCTGCCAGCGTTGGCCATCGCCGCACTGATTGCTGGAGAAGACGGCGTCGATAGCAGCTGCATCTCGAGTCGACCTGGTCAGTATCTGGCTCGCGACGAGGCTGCCTCGCTCGTGGCGGTCGTACCTCGTGGAAGACGACCGGGAACTCGAAGCTCGGCGCCTCGATGTGCAGGAACAGCTCTCCGACGCGACTGCGCTGGATGCTCTGCTTGACGTGCTCCATCTTGATGAAGGCCAGTCGATCCAACCAGTCCACATGCTCGATCGCTCGGCTCTCGTACTTTTTCAGCAACTGAGAGTGAGAGATAGAGGCACCACACGCAAGTGAGTATGAGACCGAGAGTGAGAGTGAGAGCATCAGCATATGAGAGTGTGTGAGCGCGGCCATGGCATTCACGGCGATGATGTGATGCGGGCACCTTGTTCAAGCGACGAATCTCATCCGAGTAGTCATCGCCACAGTCGCCGGCAGTGATCGACGGAACGTTGCCATCGCCGCGAGCTCCCATGTGAACCATCAGGCTCTGCCGGCCGCGGTGCATTCGCCTGCGCCATCGCGGACACCGTCGCACACGCGCGCGAGGTCGTCAGTGCCTCGGCCCTGTGCACATGCACGATCCGATCTCTCCCGCGAACCATGCAACCTACCCTGATGCCGAGAACATGACGAAGGTCGTGGAGCCGACGAGTTGGTGGTCTCGAGTGTTCTGCACGTCCCAGATCTCGAACACGAGCGCGGCGTCTCGCGGCAGGTCGCGGTACTTGACCGGGAACACCAGCCACTCGTTCCACCTGCACTGGTCCGAGAACGAATGGTACGGAGTTCGACGAGGCAGACACAGCGGCTTACCTCCTGCGAAGAGCTGGCACGTCACGTAGAGATCGGCGCAGCTCCTGCGAGGATACATTCGATGGTGCGCGAGGTTAGCGGCGTCGCTGTCGTCGGCGTCGTCGGTGCAGCAGCGTCGCGTACTTGGCGTAGAGGCCCGAGAAGCGCAGCTCGGGTCGATCGAGGATCGCGAACATGTCCTCCTTCGGTCTCTCGCCATCGAGAAAGTGGCTGCACCAGCGAGCGAGTGGTCAGTGTTCTTGCTTGGCATCCAGCAAGTGATCGCGATATCGACATCGACATCGAACTCGCGATCTCGCGATCTCGATCTCGTACATCTTGACCTTGACCTGGTGATTCAGGTCCTTGCTCAACCAGAACCGATACGATGCCTGCTGCATCGCAGCCACCGCTGCGGCATTACTCGCCGCCGCCATGGCGCAAGTCCAGTAGGCTCCCACGCACACGAGCCAACCAACCAACGAGGACGACGAGGCAACGAAGCGAATGAACAGCGACCACTCGCTGGACCATAGGCACTCCCAGCGTAAAGTAATAGTGGGCTCCTATGCATTGCTGTTCCGTATGGTTTAAGCTCGATGATTCACAGGCGAAGCGATGGCGATTGCTTTACCGAGCGGAATGCGCCACACTTCGTTGCTGCCGCCGCGTCGCTCGCATCAGCATCAGCATCACCAGCTTCACCGCCATCATGTGGGCTCGGGTGCTCGCGTCTGTTGGCTCGGGCTCGTTCTTGAGGTTCTTTACGATCTTCACGGGAGCCGGCGGCACGGTGGCGGCCACCAAGTACTCGGCCGAGCGAGCCAAGGCGCCGGTCGAGACGCCCGACGAGCCGGCGAAGGCGCGAACGTCCGACCTCGGCGGCGGCGCCGCTGCCGTCGACGCCAACGAGCTCTCGGCGCCCACCTCATCCTTCATGGAGTGGCCCAATGGACCGAAGGCCAGCGTCAAGAGTTCCAATGCCTCGGCGGTGAGCTCGGCGAGCGTAGCTGCCATCGCTGTGGCCCCGACGACGACGATGGGCACGAGCTCGCTGCTGGCGACGCCGATGAGCTCCTCGGCGGCTCTCGCTACCGCTCGCGCTGGAGCCGGCACCACGACCTAGCAGGAGCTCGTGCCTCACTAGCACCATGTACCACTTGCTCTATATGATAGATATGATAATAGACGCGATAGCGATGTGATAGATATCCGACGGCGGGCGGGCTCGACCTCGACAGCGAGCTCGAGCTCGAGCGTCGGCGGCGGCGCCAGCAGCCTCCTCACCTCGTCGATGCGACACCTGCTGTCCGCCATCGCCCTGGTGACCTTGCTCTGTGCGATCGGGCTCTCGCCATGGCGGTGGCTCGGTGAGCCTGGCAGCAGCCACGAGCAGCAGAGCCAGCAGTGCCGCGAGCAGGAGGTGGGCCTCCTGCTCGAGTGGGCGCTCGACGTCGGCGCCTTCCACCACGCCACGAGCGCGAGCTCTCGCAGGCTCGCGAGCGTGCTGCGCGCCCTCGTGGAGCAAGAACCAGTGCACGACCGCGCGTCGATGGTGCAGCGGATGCGTGAGGCCGTGCGGCCGTCGTGCTGCGGCGGCGCTCGAGCGAGCACCGAGCCTGCGCCGCTCGGCGACGACGACCTTGACAGGATGGCGCTCTTCGTCGGCGCGATGCATCGGCTCGTGAGGCAGCACCGCGAGCGAGAGCGTAAGGACAACGGCACGGTGGCCGTGGTCGTGGGCGCGGGGCCCGTCGGGCTGCTGCATTCGATCGTGAGCTTCTCGCAAGGTAGCGAGCGGCGCCCGGCTGTGCGTGTGCGCGCGAGTTCGTGTGAGTGCCTGATCGGGTCTGCTGCGTGCTTGGGTCGAGCACATGTCTAGGCGCTCGAGTGGTGCTCCTCGAGAAGCGCGTCGAGTACACGCGGCACGTGTGGTTCGACCTGACCGACGAGCCGTGGGGCGCCACGCAGGCGACGCTGCGCGCCTGGGGCCTCGAGAGCCAGCGCGGGGCGCAGACCGTCCGCCACGCCGGCCACTCGATCGTGTCGATCCGAGCGGCGATGCTCGAGCGCTTTCTGTCCAAGGTGGCGCTGGCGATCGGCGTCGAGCTGCGGTACGGCGTCGAGTACCTCGGCGTGTGCCGCGAGCAGGCGGCCTCGCGCCTCTGGGTCCTCGGCGCCAATGCCACGGCCTCCGAACGGCCGGTCGCCGATACGACGCAGCTCTGTGCTCGATTACACGGCGTGGAGCACAATCGCATGAGCGACATTCAATGGATCCAGGCCGACCTATTGATCGGCGCTGACGGCGCCAACAGCCGTGTCAGGTTCGATAGCGAGAGCGCGCATGTCTCGGTGGGTGCTCGCTACTGACGCTGCCGTGTGTCGCAGAGAGTCGTTCGGCATCGACTACGCGCCTCAGGAGACCGTCAACATTCCGACAAGACTCGATCAGCGCCGTGAACGTGGCCGTGGCCGTGGCAGTAGTGCTGGTGCCAATGCCGCTGATGGCAGCACGACGCCAGTTGCGGTGCCGGGCCTCCACCAGACGACGGTCATCGTCAAGTTCCGGCCGCGCTCGCTCGCGAATGCAAGCGGCGACCCGAGCGACCATCGGGCACAGTGTCCCGAGCTGTACATCGACCCGGACACCAAGCTCGAGCGACCGCCGTGGTATCCGGGCTTCGTGTACCGCGAGCTCGGCATGGTATTCAAGCGCTTCTTCTTCTCGTACTGCGAGCTGCAGATACTGTTCTCGCACCTCGAGGGCGAGCGCCTCCTGCGCCAAGGCAACGGCAGCCTGACCGACCGCATCCCGTGGCAGTGGGTTCTCAAGGCCGCGAACCTCGTGCTCGCGCGCCCGTTCTCGTCGATCGCCGAGCTTCAGGCTGCGGTACAACGCAATGCCCGCGGCGAACTCGACGCCGTGCTGTTCGCTGTGCGGATCCGCCGGGCCTCTGACGCCATCGTCAGCGTCTTTCCGGATCGAGAGCCGGCGTGGCCCGCGGTGTTGCTCGTTGGCGACGCGGTCGTTAGCGCCCACTATCGACTTGGCGTCGGAGTCAACAAAGCCTTCACGTGGGCCGTGTCGAGCGCCTATCGTGAGTTGCTCGACTCTCGCAACGTCACTCGCTATCGACAGCAAGTCTCTCGCCATCTCGACAGCGTTGTACAGTATCAGGTATGCACGCTTTCGATCTCATGGTCGCGATTCTGATCGTGATCGAGTCCTCACACTTCACGTGGGCCTCTCAGATATCGACCATGTACTACGAGTCGTACTGCGACCTGCTGGTGTTCTTCGATCCCCAGGCATCGTCGTTGTTCACTTCGCAGCTGTTGTATTACAAGGATTGGGAGGCCCGCGACTACAGCCAGCAGCCACTCTCGCACTCGCGAGAACTTGTACACTATTGTAGCCATCGCAATCAATGATTTTCGACGATCCCGCTGCTGGTGTCACTGATGGTCATGGGTGCCTATGCTCACAAGTACTCGCAGATCAGGAACAACAGCTCGTTCGGCAGCACGGCCAGTACGTTTGATGGCTCGAGCGAGCGAATGAGCGCCAAGGTCAGCACCACCTGCTTGAGAGCCTTGGGTGCATAGCGATGTCGCTCGCACGTCCATTGGAATTCTGATCGATCAAGCATTCAAGTTGTATACAAGGGTGAGATTGAATGGCCCGCGAGCGAGCTCGAGCAACGACTGTTGGTCGTAATGGATGGATGTGACGCGAACCGGTAGTGAGTATCAGCAGGCGAATGTCGTCGTTGTCGGCCGTGTCGGCAGCAGTGCCGCCGCGTGATCCAGAGCCAGCTCGAGCGATGATCGACTTGGAGGCGCCGTATTCTAGTAGCAACCGCGCTCCTTCCTCAAAGCCCTCGTAGCTGCGCCATGCAATGCTCGGAGGTTGAGCAAGCAATGCTGCGCGGGCGACAGGTACTACGATCATAGTACCTGGCGTAGTGGAGAGCCGTGGCGCCATCGGCATCCTGCGCGTCGACGTTGGCGCCATTCTTTATCAGCGTCTGGGCGAGTTGCGCGCTGCCACCCGAGATGGCTGCGTGTAACGCCGTTTGACCATGCGAATCGGTGGCGTTGACGTCGGCCTTGGCAGCGAGGAGCATCTTGGCGATGCTGGTGAAGCCCTCGAAGGCAGCCAAGTGCAGAGCAGGCACACCGCCCTCGTCGCGGATGTTGACCTCGCAATTGACCTCGATCAACGAGCCCACGAGATCGACGTTGGCGTTCTCGATACTGTCGAGTAGTATCTGTTTGACCTCCTCGGAGCTCATGGCCGCGAGCGTCTGGCGATCGAGCGGAGCTCCCTCGTACGACGTGAAGTCCTCGTCGTCGTCGTCATTCTCATCGTAGTCCAAGCCGTACTCGTCGGCATCGCCATCACTACCAGCATCATCTTCGCCATACTCGTCCTCGTCGTCGAAGGAGTGTACTTGGTCGTCGGGAGAAGACATGATGAACGAGGCGGAGAGATGCGAGCAGCAGCGAGCGAGCAAGCGAGTGAGCGACATTCGCTGGCCGCAAGACGCAAAGAACAGCAACCTCTCCCTCTCCCTCTCTCGTTCTGTGCCTCTCGACCATGAGCAAGGTCCATCGCGTCCTCCCGACCGAGTTCCCTCGCATCGTCGCGTGGCTCGAGACCATCGGCGCCCATCGCCGTATACTCAACACCAAGTTCATCGGCGAGTTGGCTTACGAGCTCGAGAGGCGGCACGGTGACGATGATCCGACGCCCGTGATGTGGGTCGACGACGCGGAGCAGCCACATGCTGCTGCGCTGCTCCTCGAGAAGTACCGCTTCACCGTGCTCGAGACCGAGCACTGCTCCGACGCCTCACTGCGCGCCATCTTCTCTCAGACGTTCGATTACGCGCTCTCCGAGGGCCACGTGCTTCCTGGATTCATTGCACTCCCACCACGCGCAAACGCAGCGCTGATGTCGGTGGTCGTCGAGCGACAGTTGAGCGATCGCTATTACGAACGTCCCAGCTTCTTGTACTTTGTCGAGTTCGAGCATGCGACGCCTCGAGATCAATCCGACTCGTCGAGTCTCGTCGAGTCGTTCACTCTCGCGAGCGGCGAGCAGTTCGTCGCGCGCCCAGTGACGACCGACGAGGTCGAGCTGATCTACAGTCTGTGGCCGCATCGCAACGTCTCGATCTCGCAGAGCAGCTTCGCCACGTACGTCCAGCGATTTCCGTCGTGCTGCATCGAGGTGGTGCACGACGATCATCGACGAGAGCCGGTGGCATGGGCCATCGTTTACTCGTGCGGTGCGATCGGGGCCTTGCACGTGATCGACGAGTACCGCCGACGAGGACTGGCAGCGCGAGTGCTCGAGTACCTGCTGCGGCACTGGCACCATGCACGATGGCAGAGACCAACAACACTCGAGGCGCACTCTCGGTTCGCGTACGCGTGGGCTCTGGCGTCGAACACGCCGAGCAACCAGCTGTTCCGCACACACTCGGCAGTGCGGTGGAGGTTCCGCGAGGCCGAGAGCGGCGACGAGGAGCTGATGGTTTACTTCACGATGCCTCGCGATGGACGAGCGGTGGAGGTAAAACAAGGAGAGCAAGTTGATCAACGATCGCCGTGTTGTTGATGATGCCGACAAGCACCGCGGTAGTTCTCGCTACAACTCGCGCTGGCGCAGCGAACCTCGTGCATCACTTGTACTTGGTGCTCCACGACAGAATGAATATAGATATAAGAGAGGCGGTGATCTATGCGTGTGCATTCGTTCGTACGCCATGAACGTCAACTGATCGATCGATCAATCGACGAGATATCGGCGTGCTCCATACACATTAGACCACGAGCAGGGGGCAAGCTTCGGCGCAGCGAAGGAACGACAGGAACAGCAGCGCAAGAACAGCAACCGGCTGTCAGCTCCTCTCGGCCTCTCTCGGCGTCGCGCTCGGTGCCTCTTCCTCCGCGTGGCTGTGCTTCTATCTCGATCCGCCTCAATCTGTCTCGCTCAAGCTCTTGTCATACAGCCGTCTCGGCGTCTCTCGGTATCTCCTCGGCACACCAGGTTGTTTCTACGGCCCCTCGACCATGAGCAAGGTCCATCGCGTCCTCCCAACCGAGTTCCCTCGCATCGTCGCATGGCTCGAGACCATCGGCGCCCATCGGCGCGCTCTCGAAACCAAGTTCATCGGCGAGCTCGCGTACGAGCTCGAGAGGCGGCACGGTGACGATGATCCGACGCCCGTGATATGGGTCGATGACGCGGACCAGCCACATGCTGCCGCGCTGCTCCTCGAGAAGTACCGCTTCACCGTGCTCGAGACCGAGCACTGCTCCGACGCCTCACTGCGCGCCATCTTCTCTCAGACGTTCGATTACGCGCTCTCGGAGGGCCACGTGCTTCCTGGATTCATGGCCGTGACGCCACGTGCAAACGCAGCGCTGATGTCGGTGGTCGTCGAGCGACAGTTGAGCGACAGCTACGACGAGCACCCGTGCTTCTTGTACTTTGTCGAGTTCGAGCATGCGACGCCTCGAGATCAATCCGACCCGTCGAGTCTCGTCGAGTCGTTCACTCTCGCGAGCGGCGAGCAGTTCGTCGCGCGCCCAGTGACGACCGACGAGGTCGAGCTGATCTACAGTCTGTGGCCGCATCGCAACGAGTCCATCTCCCAGAGCAGCTTCGCCACCTACGTCCAGCGATTTCCGTCGTGCTGCATCGAGGTGGTGCACGACGATCATCGACGAGAGCCGGTGGCATGGGCCATCGTTTACTCGTGCGGTGCGATCGGGGCCTTGCACGTGATCGACGAGTACCGCCGACGAGGACTGGCAGCGCGAGTGCTCGAGTACCTGCTGCGGCACTGGCACCATGCACGATGGCAGAGACCAACAACACTCGAGGCGCACTCTCGGTTCGCGTACGCGTGGGCTCTGGCGTCGAACACGCCGAGCAACCAGCTGTTCCGCACACACTCGGCAGTGCGGTGGAGGTTCCGCGAGGCCGAGAGCGGCGACGAGGAGCTGATGGTTTACTTCACGATGCCTCGCGATGGACGAGCGGTGGAGGTAAAACAAGGAGAGCAAGTTGAGCACCGTTGACTGGAAGGGCCTACGTAGCTCAGAGGTAGAGCGCTTGACTTTTAATCAAGTGGCCGTGGGTTCGATCCCCACCGTGGGCGACCATCTTTTTACCCCGCCGCTCGCCCCTATTTATCCCACCAACCGAATCCATCCCAAGCCAAGCGAATAAACGCACCCCAGCCCATGTTTATCCACTTCTCTGCGTCCATGCACCTCCGCCTGAGTATCATTGAGTCGTGGAGCCCTGAGTCCAGCCGGAACCAAGGGAACAACGATGCGTACGTCAAAGTACCACGTTTGCACGTGATTTCCGGAGTGTATTTCGGTGCGTGAGGGCGTAAGAAAATTAATCGATCGCTGGAATCCGCTGCAATGTGTTGTTTGATGATGCGGGCAGAGTTTACAACTTGTTCTCCACCATTTGGATGAGAATCCATCGAGATTGGATTTTTTCGGCGTCAATCGGGCCGAAAAGTGCGAGATTTTGCTGTTTTATCAGCAATCCGCTGTGAACCGGGGTCGGGGACGGCTTGATTCTTCGATTGATATTCGTAATTTCGAGTGCTCTATCGTTTGGGAAGGATTCCGGTGCGTTCGGTTGAATATCGTCAGGCAATGTGGTAACTGCTCCTACCAAGGCTGCCTGGAGCACACCAACTAGCAGGTGTTCTCCTCTGATCCACTCCCTGGATCGTCCCCTCGCATTCAAACTCGACTAGTCCCTGGTTTATCATCACCGCAACTCATATAATAACTACCAACAGCGGGGCAGGCCCAAAGACCCCTGCACCACTGAGATCCTTCCTCCCAGTACCATGGAGCTCGCCATTGCTCTCACACCGAGCTCGCCATTGCTCTCACATTCGCGCGGTTCCATTCATTCCCCCATTCATTCCCTCGCTTGCTTCGGCTCACCTCCATGGCCTACCCTCTGTCCAGTGATCGTCAGGATGGCTTCATCTACTTGAATGTATGTAGTATGGTGATTGATTCGAAGGATATCCGTTCTGATCATGGTCGTGGTGTAGAACCGCGCCATCCACGACGACCTGTGTGAGGCGGTGGCCGATGCTCTCGCTGCTGCTCCGCCGCTGCAGCTGCTCGATCTCTCGGTTCGTGAGCTCTCGCAAGTACCACCTTGCTTTCAGGCTACTCACACCCGAATGAACCTGTAGGACAATCCATTTGGAGTGCGCGGTCTTGAGCGACTGCTTCGAGGCTTGGAGAGGCATCGCTCGTCGCTCGCCAGCCTGTATCTGAGCGTCCGTGCTGTATCGCTGCTGCGCCACGTACGCGCAGCACTCGAGGCCTCACCATCTCCCTCTCTCCATCGGTACCACAGGGAAACGACATTGGCGCCGAGGGTGCGAGAGCTTTGCGGGACTACATGCTGCACTCGCCTGCCATGTCTGTGCTCTCGTGCAGTGTACGCGTATTGCTGTCTTTCGAGCCATCAGTGTCGCTCGCTACTGACAGCTTCTCCCGATCACAGCGCAACAATCTCGGCGATCAAGGAGCCCGATATCTGGCTGAGGCTCTCGAACAACCGCATCAACTCACACGGCTGCTGCTTCCGGTATCTCGATGCAGCCCCCTCTGAGTCCGTTGCGGCACCTCGCGCTGCCAACCAACATCGACAATGCTCACGCAGTCCAACGGATTCACCGCCGAGGGCATCGGGCACCTCTCGCGCGCTCTCTCGTCTTCTACGAGCATCACTGTGCTATTTCTTGGGGTATGAGAGGCTTGCCGCTGTTGTACTCACGCTGCTGACCGTGGCACGTGGTTTGGCTTGGCTCTGCAGCACAACGGCCTCGGCGCCGCGGGATACGAGGCGCTCTCTCGCGCACTCGCTGCTCCGACCTGCTCGATCTCGCTCCTGTACTTGCCAGTGCGTCTATCGCTACTGAATCAATGGCTGGCCTCTCTATTGAATGGCTAACTCGACGACAGAGTACCACGGCAGGGCAAGATGACTGCCGTCGACATCTCCATTATGCGCTCGCAAACAACCGCAGCATCACCGAGCTCGATCTTGTGGTACGGCGTTGCTATCACAGCGAGAAGCTTGCTCGCACTGGGCATATGGATCGTTTGCTCATCTGTGAGTGTGATAGCACAACAACCTTGGAGATGCTGGATTCGAGGCGATCCTCGACGGCATCGCCAGCAATCCTCATGGCAGGCTCGCGACCTTGCACTTGGCGGTACGACATTGGCCATCGGAAGCCCGAGAGCCGCGGGCGACCTCTCACTCATTCGCTCGAGCGGCACGATCGCGTCAACGACCGTACACAGAACAATGCCATCGGACCGCGAGGAGTACAGGCACTGGCTCGACGCGCTAGAGTCCTACACACCCTGACGAGAATCGGGCTATCGGTAGGTCGCCGCAATGCTGCGGCATCGGATGGCAGTCTGCAGCGGCTCCACTCACGATCGTCGTTGTAGAGCAACCACATTGCCGATGAGGGCTGCCGATACCTCAGCGACTTCCTTCGGAGCAACACCACTTTGACGCGGTTGTCCTTGCGAGTACGGCAAGCGCGCTGCCCTTACCGAGCACCAATCGCAGTCCGGCTGACGTGCACGGCACATTGACAGTGTTGCAACATTGGTCCTGACGGCGCCCGCGAGCTGGCCGATAGCTTGCCCATCAATCGGAGCCTGCAGATCCTCGATTTGCAGGTTCGGCATGCACTACAAGAGCATAGCTGCTGACTAGATCTAATCGAATCAAACTGGCTGACACCTCAAGGATAACGGCATCGAGCCTAGTGGGCGTCGCGCCCTCGTACAGGGCCTCATCTACAACCCCACCGTGCTGGACGACGGCATTTCGGTAGATGTACGCACTGCTAGTACTCGGAGCCCGTTTCGTTGGTCGTATGCCGATATCTGACGAACGATGGCAGAGTAACTTCAAGCGTAGCTTCGCGGCTGAGATGCCGACACGAGCCGAGCGCCGATTGATGCAAGCGTGTATCGATGGCAATGTGCCGGGCGCATGCAAGCTGCTGGCTGAACACCGCCCTCCCTGTCGGCGGCACATGCTGCGGTACCTGCCCGAGCATGCTGCCATCAGACTGCCGCACCATATCCTCAGCCAGAGCCGCGAGGTCGTGATAGACTCCATTGCTCGCTGCGGTTCGTACTCTAACGATTGCATGCTTTCATTGGGAAGATGTCGCGCACTGATGAACGCCATCCGCCTCGCTCGCAATGCAGACGTCCCTTGGACACTGCAGCGGCGGTCGTACGCCTCGAGTCGCATGAACGAATTGGTTCTGCTACTCACGACCATTCGTTCAGTCGCTCACTGGTCTGCCGTATCTCTGCTGCCGAACGAGCTGTTGTTCGAGATCTTTTGGTGGATACGAACCGATTGCTTGTGAGTCTTGACACCAGGTGTCGTGCGTCATTTGGCCGAATGAATGCCAGCAACTAGCTATATTACGTGGGCAAAATTGAAGCATCAAGAGGGGAGATTCGTCGTGTGACCGACGGTGCTAGTGCTTGCGGTGGCGGTGTCACAGGGGAGCGAGCTATATCGTCTATCCAACTACACGCATCTAAATATCGTTCGAGCGCGCAAGTAACCACTACGCGCACGACGTGGCACTTGACGGCCACCGATGCCATCTCACTGTAGCGTCATGTACAGCGGATCGAGTCCATTGCGTCCGTCACCAGGCTTGGCTGCCGCGCGCGCCTTTCGCTTGCTGCCGCTACTTCCGCCAACCAGAGGAAGGCCATTGGGAGCGGCGGCAGTGTTGCCCGGTGTTCCGCTGCCGCCCGGGGTGCCGATCGCTCCACTCGTGTGGCCACTCGGCGACGTGAAGGCACTTCGGACGTGGCTCGACTTGGCGGCCGCGCTGCTGGCAGCCGCGGAGTTGAGCAGGTCGAGAGACCGGTCCCACAGGTCATCGACAATCTTCTTCTTGACGTTCGCGACCGCGTGCGCTGGCACGAGCGCAGCCGTCGGGGACCGATGGCTGCGATGATGGTGATGACCGCCGCCACCGTGGTGTTGGAGCTGTTGCGACGAAGCCGAGATTGGCGCGTGTGCCGCCGTCGGCGGTTGTTGTGCCGAGCTTGGGTGGTGATGGTGGCCGTGGTGGTGATGGTAGTGGTGGTGTATGCTATCAGCAATCTCCTCCTCGTCGATGGTGGCGATCGTGGCAGCAGTCGAGGGTGCGCGGCTGTGGTAGACCGACGAATCGTCGATGGTGGAGGCCTCAGGCACCGACGGACTCAATGACGAGGACGGCTGCTGGTGCTGTGCCTGCTGGTGCTGCGGCTGCTGCGGCTGGTGGTGATGCTGCGACGACGATGGGACGAACGGCGCACCGATAGGCTCGTTCACGACCGAAGAGCAGGTGCTCGACGAGTGCGACGAGGTCGATCCTCCGTGGCCGCCACCAAACAGCCCATCGGTTCCAGCACCGTGCGTTCCGTTGGCTCGTTCACGACGAGAAGAAGCGGAAGAAGAATAGGCTGCCGAGTTCGAGGCCGGTTGTTGGTATCGATGTTGCGACTGCTCGTGCGAATCATGATGATGGTGGTGTTGCTGCTGCTGTTGTTGTTGTTGTTGATGCTGACGTTGTACGAGATCAAACATGATGGCGGCCTTCTCTTCGTCGAAGGCACGTTGCTGCGTGAGTAGCTGGTGCTCGGCACGTTCGTTCATCAGACGCGCTTGGTCGAGCTGCTCCTGCATGCGCGTGAGCTGCTTGGTGGTGCGAATGATGTGCATCTGCAGGTCGCACGTAATCTCCTTGGCCGACTCGAGCTTGCGCTTCTCCTCCTCGAACTCGCCCTCGAGTCGCACGCGATCTTCGCGCGTCTTGGCAAGTTCGCTCGTGGCGGCCTTGAGCTCGGCCTGCAGCTGGTTGACCTGCGACTGAAGCGTCTGGGAGTCGTGCACCTGGCCTTGCAGCTCGGCGAGGGCTGCGGCGAGTTGCGCATGTGAGCTCTGCAACTCGCGCAGACGCGCCACTTGCTGGCGCATCTGATCGATGGCCTTGCTCTCGGCGAGCTCCTTCTCGCGCCGCAGGTGCTCCTGCTGTGCCACGTGAGCCTCTTGTTCACGGCGCAGCTCCTCGCGCAGGGCCTTGCTCTCGGTCGCCTGCGTCTTGTAGAGCTCGAGTTGCTCCTTGACCTCGGCCAACTCGCTCTCGGCATGCTGCGCACGTGACTCGCTCGCAACGAGTTGCGCCTCGAGTGCAGCGATACGCGCCTGCTGCTCGTGTGCCACCGTCGTTTGGCGGTGCTGCTCGTGTGCCGCTCGCTCGAGTGCCTCGACGCGGGCGTGCTCGTCTTGGAGCAACTTGTTGACATCGGCCACTTGCTGCCGTAGTGTCTTGTTGTCTTGTTGTATCGTGCCGAGATGCTGCTGTAACTGGCTCTTCTCCTGCTCGACGCGTGCCAAGGCTTCATCGCCCTCTTGGATTCGGCGTTCCAATCGTGAGATGGTACTCGCATCAGTCGTTCGTTGTGACACTAGGGCATTCTACACAAAGAGAAAATCCAGTGTCAACTCGAGTAAATATCGCATATAGTGGTGGTGGTGGTGGTGTAACTGCTGTGAGAGTGATTGATGGGTACCTTCTCAGACTCCCATTGCTCGTTGCGCGAACGTTGCGCAGCATCCAGTGATTGCTCGAGCTCCTTGATATGCTGGTCGAGATCGCGATTGCGGTTGCGCTCAAGGTTGAGTTCCTGCTCGAGATGTTGGTTGACGGTACTGTTGCCGAGTTGCAACTCACGCATCGAAGCCTGGAGGCGCAACAGTTCGCCACGATGCGTTGCCTCGAGCTGCTCACGCCGCTGCTGCGCCAATGTAACGCGCTCTTGCTCGTCACGCAGTTGGCTCTCGAGCTCACTCACACGCCTCGAGGTCGCCTCAGCCTGTTGGCGCTCTTGTGCCAAGTGAAGATTGAGCCCATCGAGCTTGCTCTGGAGCTCGCCAGCAAGCTGTTGATAGCGTTGTAGTTCAAGAGGCAGCCGCTCGAGCTCGCCGATTCGGTTCGTGAGCTCTTGAACTTGCTCTCGAAAGCTCAAAAGCTGTTGATTTTGTGTATCAATCGTATGCGATTGCGTTTCGATCGTCTAGGAGTATCATTGATTTGCCCCCAGTATCAGTATCGTCAGCGTTAGATTCAATCGTTCGGTCCTTGACAATCAAGGATGCGCGCGAAATGATGAGAGGAGAGAGAGAGAACAACATACTTGATTCAACTCTCCAATACGGCGCTCAGCTAGTGGTGGAGATTCAATGATGGAATGAAGAGAGTTAGGTGCGAGAAAGAGAGCATCTACGAGATGGAGAGTCGGTGTCGTACCGTGCTTGGTACTCACGGAGAAGGCTCGCTGCTTGGTGTCCCAGTCTTGCTTGGCTTGCCGCAGTGACTCGACCTCGTGAAGCAATTCCTCGGGCACGACGTGAATCACTTGAGGCTCAGGCACCGAATGGGGCTGCGACTCGACGGCCGCAGCTTCGAGATGGCGCTCCTGCTCGGGCTGCTCCTCCTGTTGTTGTTGTTGTTGTTGTTGTTGTTGTTGTTGGGGCAGACCATCGGAAGGTGTCTCAGCTGCGACCGTGTGATTGGACTCGGGCTCGGGATCCGTGCTACCATCCGGCTGCGAATGTTGCTGAGGCGGTGCAGCAGCGGCGGCGTGGTGCGGCTCGGCAGGTCGATCGGTCGTGGCGGCGTCGAGGCGCGCCTGGAGGTCCTGCACCTGCGCTTGGTAGTCAAGCAGCTGCGAGAGCGTCTCATCGGCGCGGCGGCGAAAGTCCTGCGCCTGGCGGTCGAGCTCTTGGCGGCGGCGTGCGTCGTCGAGCGCCTGCTGCTCGAGGTGCGCCACGCGGGCGTGCGCGGCGGCGGCGTCGGCCTCGGCGCGCTCGGCTCGCTGCGTCAAGGCTTGGTTGGCCTCCATGGCCTGCGTCAGCGCCTCGGAGGCGCGCTCCAGCTGCTCGAGGATGGCCGGATCGACAGCGGCAGAGGCGGTGGCAGAAGCAGCGGCGTCGGGCGACGAGGACGCGAGGGCCAGCGTCGCCAGGTGCGTCTGGTACTGCTGCTGCAGCTCGGCGTGGTGGTGCTGCAGCTGCAGCACCTCGTGCTGCGAGAGCTGCAGCATCTCGTTCAGCACCTGCGCCTGCTGCTGCAACAGCGCCGCCTGCTGCTCGAGCTCGTGCATGCGCTCAATGTCACGCTGGTGCTCGGCCTTCTCGGTCGAGAGCTCGATCAGCAGCGCCATCTTCTCCTCGGGGTTCATTGCGCCCACCGCGCCCGACGTGGCGTACGACCGACGACGATGCGAGAACCAAAGAACGAGCGCCGCGCGCCTCTACGTCTCTCGCACGGGAGACCGGTGGGTGAGTAAGTGAGCGAGCGAGCGTTGACCCAAGTGATCAAGGTGTCGACGGGGAGAGATTGAGAGAGACTGATGAGCGAGACGACAACGCTGCAGCAGTGTGGAGGGCGTGGAGGGTTTGGAGGGTTTGGGTGGCTTGATGGGCTTGGAGGCAGTGTCGGTGATGTGGGCGAAGACGATGAGACGAAGGGCGACTTCGCTTTATCGCGAAAGAGCGAAAGAGCTCCCAGCGACGAAAGCTACTCGGCGTTTTCGCTTCTGCTCTTCGCTTGTTCTCTTCGTCGCTTCCTCTTCGTCATCGCGCACTCGCCATGGCATCGACGGCCGACTCGGATTCTCGCAGCCTCAAGGACCTCCTGTACCAGACGGTGCAGTTGCATGGTGCCGCCGAGGCAGTCGTGGTGCCGGGCGACGGTGCGGCGGCCTTCTCGGTGACGCACGCCGAGCTGTGGCAGCTGGCGGGCGCCGTGGCGCAGCAGCTCGGCTCGCCTCGCCTGCAGCAGCGTGCCGTGGCGCTCGTGGCGCCCAATGGCCTCGCGTTCGTGGCGGCCTTCTTGGGCATCACGTACGCGCGCGCCATCGCCGCTCCGCTGAACGCCGCCTACACCGAAGACGAGTTCGGGTTCTACCTGCGCGACCTCGACGCCGCGCTGGTGCTGCTCGACGGCTCGCTCGCCGCCGAGCACCCGGCGCGCGCCGCTGCCGCCCAGCTCTCGCTGCCCGTCTGGACCCTCACGACCGACGCCGCTCTGCGCTCCGTGTCACTGACGCGCGGCTCCGGCCACGAGGAGTTTGGTGCCGGCGAGGCCGAGGCCCAGGCGCCGACGAGCGACGACGTGGCGCTGTTCCTGCACACGTCGGGCACCACGTCGCGGCCCAAGGGCGTGCCGCTCTCGCACGCCAACCTCGTGGCCTCGACCCTCAACATCGCCGACACCTACCACTTGCAGCACACCGATCGCTCCTACATTGTCATGCCCTTATTCCACGTCCACGGCCTCATCGGTACGCAACGTGACCCGCCCAATGCCCCCGTGCCCACGATGCGACGCTGACCTGCCGCTGCCGCCGCAACCAACGACTGTCGACGGGATAGGCGCCACTCTCTCGACCTTGCAGCGAGGAGGTGCCGTGGTAGTGCCCGAGCGGTTCTCGGCGTCGAGCTTCTGGGGCGACGTGGCGCGTCACGGCGTCACGTGGTACTCGGCGGTGCCGACCATCCACCAGATCCTGCTGCTGCGCGCCGACGCCGACGCCGCGCCGCGCCGCAGCTCGCTGCGCTTCATCCGCTCGTGCTCCAGCGCCCTGGCACCCGTGACTCTGGCACAGCTCGAGGAGCGCTTCGGTGCGCCGGTGCTCGAGGCCTACGGCATGACCGAGGCGGCGCACCAGATGGCGTCCAACCCGCTGCCGAGCGACGGCGAGCGCCGCCCGGGCACCGTCGGCCGCGGCACCAACGTCCTCATCGGCATCCTCCCCGACGACGGCGACACGCCGCTGCCAGAGGGCACCGTCGGCGAGGTGTGCATCCGCGGTCGCAATGTCACGCGTGGCTACCACAACAACGAGCAGGCCAACCGCGACAACTTCACGGCCTCGGGTTGGTTCCGCACCGGCGACCAGGGCGTGCTGCACGACGGCTACCTCACGCTCACCGTACGCGCCCACCGCATCGCATCCACAGCGCTCGTTGGGCCTCGTCTTCTAATATCTACCATCTCTCTCTCTCTCTCTCTCTCTCTCTCTCTCTCAGGGTCGATTGAAGGAGCTGATCAACCGCGGTGGCGAGAAGATCTCACCACTCGAGCTCGACGCTGTGCTGCTCGAGCATCCGAGTGTCGCCGAAGGCGTCGCCTTCCCTGCTCCCGACCCCAAGTACGGCGAGATTGTATGCGTTGCCGTCGTTCGTACGTATCATGAGTTCGGCTCCGCTGCCGGGAGAGAGAATGGATGGTCGAGCTAACCCACTTGGCTCGTCCTTAGCAAAGGAGGGCATGAGCCTCACGGCCGACGACGTGATCGACTTCATGAAGCCCCGCGTGGCGGCCTTCAAGGTTCCGAGCCGTGTCTTCATTGCCACGAGTCTGCCTCGAACCGCTACCGGCAAGATCCAGCGCCGCCATGTAGCAACGCACTTTTTGGCCCAATAGGCTACAACAGTGCACTCGATTTGGATTGGAGCACGAACCGGTGGTGCTTTGTTAGCGATATAGATAGTTAGTTAGTACATCCGCCTGATATACAGGCTACAGCCAAGAGACGAGAGAGAGAGAGAGAGAGAGGAGCACGCTTGAGTGAGAGAGTGCGTGCGAGATTGGTGAACTCATCGTCGCCATCCAGCAGCATCATCATCCTCATCACGCTAGATGGCATTCACTCGTTGTGCCAACTCCTCGAGTCGGTAGCCACGTGCTTTCAGCCACTCACTTACTTCGGCTGCCATGGCTCCACTGTTTTTCGTGGCATGCCTGCGCGGTAGAAGGCGAATGAGTACACGAGCACAGGGGCGCAATACACCGAGCGGCGGGTCTCACGTACCAGTACACGAATGCCGCCAGATCCGGCTGCCAGTTGCTGTCGACCTTACCACTCGAAGACTTGCGCTCGATGACGATGTTGGCGTCCTCGAGGTCTGCGACCGTACTCTCAGAACAGCTTCCGCCATCGCTTGGTGACGATTGGCGTGCTGCTGCGTTGCAGAAGCGATAGAGGGTCGTCTCGCCATCGGGGCCTCGTTCCATAGCGAACCACAGGATCTGACTCTCTTCTTGTCGTTGATCGAGCAGCTCCAGGTTGCTACAGATGCCAAAGTGTTATTTGCGCTATTCCACCGCATTCTGACTTGGCTGACAGTAATCGAACCGCACCATAGAATCGGCTCAGATGCGTATAAACGATCGACCCAGAGATCTCGCAGCAGTGCAGGAGGCACACGGCCGGCCAACATTCGTCGCGTAATGTGAGAGAGCTTGTCCCAGATTGTGCGAGAGATCGTGTACCATTGGCCTCCACGTTGCTGCTGCTGCTGATGCTTATCGGTGGTTGCTCGTGTGTATTTGCGCAACGCTCGCGTTCGAGTGCGGTTGCTAAGGAACACGTAGTTGTTGAGCGCCACTAGCCACAAGCCGTCGTTCTCCGGTTGCAGCAAAAAGTCGCGGTAGTACTTGCGCTATTCCGACCCACGTTCGATCATCAGCATTCGAATGGTGGCTACGTACCGACTCGCACACGCTAACCCTGCACGTACCGTGCAAGCAAGTGCAGAGAGTGACGGCAGATCTAGGAAGCCACAGATGTGTGCCAAGGCCGTTGTTGGTAGCGAGCCGAACGAATGTTCGCCTTGCACCGGAGCTCCATTGCTTGCCTTGCTGATGACTGACGCAAGCGGCTGCTCGGTCGACGAACTCGATGATGAAGAGGATAAGAGGTTGGGAGCTGGTGTCATCGAGATGCTCCCCGAGCTGCGCAATAGTGCGGCGTTCTGGTTCGAGTTCGACAGCGATGGTACAGGTGGCGTGGGCAGTAGTGTCGGAAGTGGAGGAGCAGGAGACGAGGCTCCTTGTGCAAAGGCCGACGTCGGAAGTTGGTTGAGTAACTGTTGCTGCTGCAGTGTCGTGTGGTGCTGCGGAAACGGATGCGCAATCATCGGCACTGGCTGTTGGATCGGCTGCTGTTGCGATTGTTGCTGCTGCTGCTGCTGCTGCTGCTGCTTGGTAGCAAGGGCGAAGGCCTGTTGTTGCTGCTGCTGTTGGAGTTGCTGCTGCAACTGAAGCTGCAGTTGCTGTTGCTGCAATTGTTGTTGTAGAAGGAGTTGTTGTTGCTGTTGTTGCAGTACCAAAGTATTGGCGTTCGGTACAAGCGTCGTTTGTTGCAGCTGCTGTTGCCCAATCGGCTGACGAGGCAGTACGGCATTGAGTAATGGGAAGGCGGTGTTGCTGTACGAGTCACTCGAAGATGACGACAGCGACGACGAGTTGGATGACGACGACGACGACGAGCTCACCGAGGCACCGAGCAGCCCGCCGCTGCCGACGGCAGACGCCGCTGCGGCTCCCCTCAGCGCAGAAGACGGAGCCGAAGCAGCGAGCGGCGCAGCGGGTTGGAGTGAGTTAAAGTTCGGCAGCACCAGCGGCTGCGACGATGGCAGCAGCGTCGAGGACGAGGCCGACAGGCCCAGGGTCGAGGTCGTGGGCGTGGCGAGCGTCGCGGCCGTGTCGCTGATGCCGCCACCGCTCGCCGTCAGGAAGGCGCTCTGCAGCATGGGCTGCGCTGCCGACGGCGCCACGAACGATGGCAGGTGCGGCATCAGCGGCGTGTGCGCGAACAGCGGTACGGCCGACGCTCCTCCGTCGTCTGCCGAGGTGGCGGCGCAGCCGGTGTCGGGAGGCGGCGCCTTGCTGCTGCCTCGCTGCTTGGATGAAGCGGCGGCCTTGGTGCCGCTCTCGCCCGCGCTGCCGCTGCTGCCGTCGGCCGCCACATCGACGTCGAACTTGCCAGCCATGTTGAGTGCTAGCAGCGACGGCGTCTTGGATGACTGCTGTAGCGCGGCAGCGAGAGGTGCCCCCAGGCGCCCCCCGATGCCGGCGGCGCCATTGTTGGCGGAGCCCGAGGCCGCGAGGGCCTGCACCTCGGCGCCCTGCTGCTGCTGCTGCTGCTGCACCAGCTGCAGCGGTGGCGGCGGCGGCCCCCCGATGCCAGCAGCGCCGATCTGCATCGGAGGACCGACGACCACCGGTGCCACCGCGAGCGGCGCCACGACGGCTGGGATCGCGGGCAGCAGCGGCGGAGGCGGCGGGGCCGAGGCCAGCAGCGGCGCTGGTCCGACGGGCGGCGCCAGCGGGCCCAGCATGAAGCTGGTCGACACGACGGCCGACAGCGACGAGGTCGACGGGCACGTGTCGGAGAACGACGACGCGAAGCCGCCGTTGAACGACGACACCGGCCGCGACGAGGTCAGCAGCGAGCCGGCGGCCGAGATGATGAAGTGGTTGTTGTGCTCGGTGCCGGCCGACGACGACGACGCGGCGCCGTCGCTGTCGCTGCCGTCGCTGTCGCCGGTCGCCTCGGCCACCGCCGCTGCAGCCGCAGCGCTCGACTTGGATCGCTTGGAGGGCGGGGCGTCTCCAGAGGCGTTGCGTCGCTTCTTGGGCGCTGCCTTGGACGCCGGACCGTCGCCAGCCGCAGCAGCGGTCTTCCTGGGCTTCGCTGGCGCTCGCGCTCGCTTGGGCTTGGCGCCCGTGTCAGCCATCGGTGCGGTAGCGAGGTAGAGAGAGAGAGAAAGAGTGATACGGCACGTAAGGCGAGGAGTTGCTGCGGTGTAAGAGTGAGAGTGCGCGGGACTGCAGCAACGACGGCAGCAACAGCAGCAGCGGCGACGCGGCAACGAAGCGAATGAATGAACAATGAACCACGCGAACGAAGCAACGACGACACGAACGACCGACCCTCGGACCTCCGACCCTCGGACCCTCGCACCCAACGACCACGCTCTCTACTATTCCCCAACGATCGAGACCACCTTGCTAGCCTCACTGGCTATTCTACGGTACGTTAATTACATGGTTCGTGCTGTATGTACATTTTCTCTGCTGGATAGCGGGCAAGGCGAGAGACTCGGCCGCGGGCTCGAGGTCGGTGCCGGCTTTCTAGCGGCTTGGAGGGCTTACTTGAGCTTGGCACTGTCGGATTGCGCTGCTCGATGGTGCCAGAAGGCGCCGAACCACGTGGCCAGCGCAATGCCGGCCAGCACGAAGAAGGCGTGTGCCCAGCCGAGACTCTGTGCCAGCGGTCCGAAGCCGACGCCCGATGCGGTGGATACCAGCGTCGCGATGCCATCCAACAACGAGCCGACTGTGGCAGCGGTCTTCTTGCCTGCGTAGCGAAAGGGAATCGTGGCGGTCGTGAGCGAGTACGGCCCGTACATGGTGACACCGGCGGCGAACACGAGCGAGAAGACCGACGAGCGCAGCACGATCGACAGTCCCGACGACGACGCCGGCACCGACAGGATGGTCCACGCGATGGTCGCCAGGATCGCAACACCGAGCGCCAAGAAGACCAGCACGGCCTTCATGGCCACCTGCATCGAGAAGCGATCGTTGAGCAGGCCCAGCAGCAGTGCCGACACGGCGCCTCCGATGGCGAATGCCTGAGTGCGCGCGCGACGGTCAGCGACGTGCACTGTGAGAGCTGAGGTGCTCCTCGCGGCGCTCTGCTGCCACTCGTACCATGCTCGTGTAGCCGGCGAGCGCTCCCGAGATGCCCAGCGAGATCTGCAACATGTTGGGTGTCCAATCGAGGAACACCTGGTCGATGAGGTTGTTGAACGAGCACCACACGACGGCGCTCCAGAAGAACGGCGAGCAGCCCAGCTGCTGCAGCACCGACGACAGCGACGGCTGCTCGGCCTCGCTGCTGAGATGCTCGGTCTCGCTCTCCAACGTGCCCTGCTGCGACGACGGGCGCTGCTGTTGTAGCAGCAGCCGGTCTTCGCAATCATCCTCGTCGTCGGCAGCAGCGAGAGGCGGCGTCGTTGACGTCAACGGCACGGCTGACGACGAGGAGGACGAGGACGAGGATTGCGCTGACGAGGACGTCTCGCGACTCGGTGCACCATCAGGCTCGTGCAGCAGGCCGTCGGGGGGCTCGGTGCGCAGCAGCAGGAGGTTCAGCATGGCGATGGCGAAGGTGGTGGCGGCGGCGGCGACGAAGACCTCGCGCCACGAGAGGCCCAGCGCGATGAGGCTCGACAGGTACAGGCGCGACACGGCGTCGCCCAGGTAGAACGCCTGCGACAGCACGGCCATCGCGATGCCGATGCGTGCCGCCGTGAACCAGTGCGACACGACGCGGATGGCCGACGGCCAGCACCAGCACATGGCGATGCGCGTGGCGGCCCACACGGCCGTCAGGTACCACCGCTGCGAGCCGAACGCCGACGCCGTCTGCAGCGCCGCCGTCAGCACCAGCGACACGACCAGCATCGGCTTGGCGCCCACGTAGTCGACCATCTGAGCCGCCGGCGCCGTGTGAGTAGCGCGCTCTCGAGGCACGCGGCGCGCGCGCCAGACGCACCATGCCGGCCGTGAGCTTGGGCAGCACGCGCGAGAAGGCGCCGACGGCGAGGATGACGCCAATGTCGGTCGCCGTGAAGTTGAGGTCCTGCATGATCATCGGCGTGCACACCGACAGGGACGCCATGCACAGCGACACGGCCGAGTACGACAGGATCAGCAGCGCCACGGTGCTCGTCTGCTGCGCCTCGAGGCTCGCGCACCGCTGCCGCAGCACGCCACACCGACTCGCACCCGCCTCGCACCCGAAGCCCATCTCGCAACGCGCTAACGGCGACGCCGCTCACCAAGAAACAGAAGGACGGAGAGAAGCGACGAAGGGAGAGGCCTACGCTGCCACTCCTACCACGAACGCAAGGCAGAGGAGCTCGCACACAGGGCACCAGGGAGGCCTGCGCAGTGTGCGTGGGAGAGGAGGGAATGCGGTCGGTCCCACGAGCAACGCGAACGAGAGGGAGGGAGGGATGCACAGAGGAACCGATGCCGTTCGATCGGAGATAAGGAGCAGCGAATGGCGGGAGTCTCGTGCGTGAGAATGAATCCATCAATCTATCGATCAGTGCCGCCCTCGCTCGTGCCGCTCTCGCCCTGAATGAATGCCGCCAGCTCGATGGCGATGCTTTACTTTACGTCTTGGTGATTGTTGTGGCGCTACTCACGATTGGTTGCATCTCGGCCGACAGCACCACCGACAATCCCACGGACGATGGCTGTACACGCTGATGAAAGCGTTGCACCAGCGCCGTCTTGGCTCGCCAGCCAGAGCAATGGCCCTACGCATACATTGATCGGTCGTTCGTTTGGTTAGGAGTACAAAGAATGAGGTACTCTCCTCTCTCAGAGGCTGGCAGCTGGCCCACCATACCGGTACGATCATCTCGACCTTGAGCTCGTCGAATGCGTCGAGCGTATCGGCAATGCGCGCCTCGTTGGGACCCACGAGGTGTAAGCCGCCAATCACACACGCCACACGCTCGATGCCGGTCTCGCGCTGCGCCTCCTTGATGGTGTTGATGACCCCAGCGTGCGAGCAGCCGGTGACCACCACGAGGCCGTGATTTCGCACGTTCAGCACGAGGCCACGCTCGTCGATCACGAGCGGGTCGTCGACCCACGCTTGGCACCCGAGGTCCCACTGCACATGGTTCTCGAGGCCGCTCTCGAACGCCACCACGCGCTCGATCTCGCCCGTGACGAGCACCGAGTCGTTGCACAGAAGCACCGGCTCGCGAGACGACACGACACAGCCACCTGCGTCTGCAATCTCGGCAACGGTCGGGAGCTCGCTCATCGGCGTCACGCTACCGTCGTGCCCGCGCCGGCCGCGTGTGACAAACAGTTTCGGATGCACCAATACCGACACGGGAGTGCGGTCCAAGGGGAGGTCGGACGACGCTACTTCGCTGCGATGCTGGTGGACGCGACGTAACAGCTCGACCGTACCGAGTGTGTGGTCCCAGTGGCCATGCGACAGCACGACGGCAGTGAGGTGTTCGAGGCGCACGCCGAGGCGGCGAACGTTGTCGACACAGAGCGTGCGGGTTGGGCCGGTATCGAACAGAACAAGGTGCTGGCGCTGGTGGCCGAGTTCGTCCGCCTGCTCGGTGATGAGCAGCAGGAGCGAGTAGCCGAGTGAACCGCAGCACAGATCGCCCACGAACGGGAGCGTGCCACGCTTGAGACGGACGGCGAGTTCGTTGGCACACCGCGAGTTCGCAGGCGTCGAGAGCGGATCCGAGTCGTTATCGACCAGTACCGTCATCTCAACGCGCTCCACAGGACGGAGCAGCACGCGAGGAGCAGCGGCCATGGTGGAGGAGGGGGAAGAGAGAAGAGAGAAACAAAGGCTGAATTCCGTAGAGGCAAGTGGAGCACCTCGCTTGTATGGGGATAATGGTGCGGTTGGTGGGTTTATACAGTGGTGTCCAGCAAGCTGACGCTGAACACTGCAACATAGATAGAGCTAGATCACGGTGGATCGCGATAGATAGATAACGTGCATACAGGCAGGTGTGTGTGTGTGTGTGTGTGTGTGTGTGTGTGTGTGTGTGTGTGTGTGTGTGTGTGTGTGTGTGTGTGTGTGTGTGTGTGTGTGTGTGTGTGTGTGTGTGTGTGTGTGTGTGTGTGTGTGGGAGATTATGTACAGTTGCTATGAACATGTTGGCGCCGAGAGCAAGAGAGCTTGCGGCTCTCTGTCTGCTCCTCTAGGCAATGGCGCAGCAGTGACCTCGCGTCGGTCGCTCGTAGGAGTTGTGGCTGCCGTTCAGCTTCTGCACAAAGGCCTGCACCTCCTCGACGATACCCTCCTTGAAGGCGTCGTAGACGCGCTTCTGGGCCTTGCAGACAAAGTCGTACTTGCCGCTGCACGCGTCCTCGAGCGCCACCTTGGGCTCGGCCTTGCTCGAGAAGCCGTCGAGCGAGATGTCGAGCGCGAGGTCCAGCTCGTCGACCACGTGCTTCATGACCCACTTGAAGAAGCGCACCATCAGCTGCAAGCCGTTGGTGATCTCGGTCTTGAGGTCCTCGTCACGGCGCAACTGATGGAGCGCCGAATCCTTGGAGTTCTTGATGTCGGCCCAGAAGGTCTTGGCGTTGAAGCTCGGCTGGATATCGGTAAGAACCGCAGCGGCAGCCTACAAACCACAGCAGCAACGAGTAGGAGGAGGAGGATGATGGTGAGGTCTCAGCGACCACCGACGACGAACGGGAAACGCTGAGAAGTGCGTACCAAGTTGCCCGAGCGAACGGCTCCCTCCATCCAGTGGAGACCACGGTCAGCACGCTCGGAGCCCGCAAAGAAGATCTTTCCGTGCGGGTCGCGGAAGTGACGCACGTTGCGTGCGTAGTCCAACGTCTTGGAGCGCTTGAAGTAGAAGGTCACGTCCTTGATGTCGGGCGTATCCTCAAAGTTGAAGTGCCAAAACTGTCGTTACAATCGAATTCAATCAGCGAAAGCGCAATACGACTCGATACGACACGACACGAACGTACGCGAGCCTGCTCAAAGCCTGAGTGCGGCTTCTTCGATGATGAGCCGAACCACTGTTGATTCAGGTAGGCCGTGGCGCTCTCGGCGATCTTGTCGTCCGACCAGAGGCGCGAGCCTTTCTGGATTCGCGAGGCCTGCACCAAGATGCGCACGATGCCGTACGAGGGCTCGGAGCGCGAATAGCGCGGGTCTCGCTCGGTCAACTCGAACACTGGGCCGTAGACGCCCGAGACCTTCTTGCTTGACGCTGGCGGCGGCAGCGCAAAGATGCCTCCGGGCTCGGGCTCCCAGAAGCGCTGCGGGCTCGTCATCATGATCTGCACCGCGGGGTCGTCCCAGGCCTGGATCATCGAGCCTAGCTTGCGGTGCACCTCGGGCAGCTTGGGCGAGTAGTCGAGACGCGCAGCCACGTTGGGAGCCGTCGCGACCACGACACGCTTGGCGCGAATCGTGATGGTGCTCTGCGGCTTGTCGTAGTTGAGCGAGCCATCGGTGTTGATGCGAGGAGTAGCAAGCGTCACATTGACGTGCTTGCTCTTTTGCTGGAACGACACAGCCTGCCAGCAGAGAGACGAACGCGTCAGTCGAGAGAGTGTGTGTGCGCCACGTTCCAAGACGTACGCGATGCTTGTAGTACACTTGTGCACCACGATCACGCAACGACTTGACAATCTTCTTGACCAAGACTCCGGTTCCCTCGTCCCAGCTGGTGGTGGTCGTGCGCAATGCAACACAGCGCCGCATGTAAGTGAGCAGCTCTGTGCGTGGCAGTGCGGTGCGAACCGAGAGGTGCACGTACCGAAGCAAGCGAGGCACCACGACGCCGGTGGGTTGGATGTTGGTGAGGCGCAGATAGACGATGTCAGCAGCAAAGAAGGTCGACAGCAGGCTGAGGTCCGAGGGGTAGTTCTCGAGCTGGAACATCCAGTCCTGCACGGCGGCGCGGCAGCGGGCGCCGACCTCCTTGCCGAACTCCTTGCTGTTCTCCTTGAGCCACTCGTCGAGCGGCACCTTGTCGAGGCGCGTGAGGTGCTTCAGTTGCGGCCAGTTGGGCTCCTCGACCGGCTTGCGGATCTTGATGTTGATCTCGCGGCCCAGGAGCCACAGCTGCACGCCACGCCAGCGACGAGGGTGAGCGAGACAGCGAGGCAGAGCGAGGCAGCGCAAGCGGCATGCAGTGCGAGTCAGCGAGGCATTCTTGCACGTGACGTACGCGCAACAACAAGAACGGTGCCGTGGCCAGGTTCTCGAGGTGCACCGACGAGAAGTTGAGCTGCAGGTTGGGCTGGAACGGCAGGAAGTCGTGCTCCTGCGCGAGTCCGAGCAGCGAGCGGTTGTCGAGCATCACCATCGTGCCGCCGATCGATGCCACGGCCTCGGTACCGAGGCGCGGATCGACCTTGGCCATGTCGTGCGAGCGCACACGGCCGCCAATCTGCTGGTCGGACTCGAAGATGGCGACGCGGGCATTGGGGGCCTGCAGCACGGAAGGTGATGGAGGGAGGGATGAGCGAGGGAGCGAGTGGCACGCACGCAGCGAGCGAGGGAAGGCGTGCGCGTGTCCAGCAAAAGGCAATCTATCCTCCCGAGGTAACCAACGCCACCAACGCGCAACAACAACCACCACCCGCCTCGCTCCTACCACGCTGGGTAACTCCTTCCACTGCTGAGTTTCAGCTGTTGGTGTTGCGCTGGTTCGCTCCACTCATTCATTCGCTCCTCACTGCCAGCCTTGCTGATTCTGGCGGCGGCGCGAGACAAACACAGCGGCATCAACGTACCGAGCGCAGCACGCGGTGGGCGGCACTGAGTCCAGCCAGGCCAGAGCCGATTACCGCCACGTCAAACTCAGCTCCAAACGCTACGGTGCCGTCGGTGGTCCATGTGGACCAGCCCGCCGAATCCGTGGGGAACGAAGCAGAAGAGGAGGCCGAGGAGGAGGAGGCCATCGAGGGCTGCTGAGAAGGAGGCGGCGCAACGGCACAAGGGGTAAAAGAGGCGCGAAACGCTGGAGGCTCGGGCGTGTACTGCTGCTGTGGTACGGTGGAGGCGAGGACGCAACAACGAATCGAGGGCGGGGCGAGGCGACGAGGTGAAGCAACTAACGACGGAACGGGAGAGCAATGCAGAGAGGAGGGCAGTGGGTGGAGGAGAGGGAGAGACAACGGAGCGGGAGGAGGACAAGGAGTGAGGAGAAGAAGTGGCGTTGCGGCAAGGCAACGCGTTGTACGATTGGTGGTGCTATCTGTGCGGTTCGCGGATCACGCACTCGAATATTGGGCAGCGTAAGCCCGGTACTGCGCGCGATAGATCGTAAGCCCGCCAGCGCCCTACGCTGCCGTGTGGCGCTTTGCTCTTCGCGCTCTCTTCGCCTGAGGCCGCGCGCTGCTCTCTGCCTCTGCGCCTCGTTGTCTCCTCCCCTCCTCGCCCTCGCTGCCGCGCCCTCGCCACCATGCTCTCCCGCGTCCGCTTGCTCGCCCGCTCGGTGTCTCTCGCCTCGACGCACCTTCGCCACGGCTCGACCATCTCGATCTCGAATGGCGTGCTGCAGGTGCCCAACGACCCCGTGATTCCCTTCATCGAGGGCGACGGCACTGGCGCCGACATCTGGCGCGCCTCGGTGCGCGTCTTCGACGCTGCCGTCAAGAAGGCCTACGGAGGCCAGCGCAAGATCGAGTGGCTCGAGGTACCTGCCGCACCGACGTCCGTGTGCGATTGGCGGCCGAGCGGCACTCGTTGACCACCGCCCTCTCGTGCTCGTCGTCCTCGTGCTCGTCGTCCGCGTGGTGGTGGTGTTTGGCGCGTAGGTGCTCGCCGGCGAGAAGGCCTTCAAGGCCACGGGCAACTGGCTGCCGGAGGCGACGCTCGACGCGTACCGCAAGTACCTCGTGGGCATCAAGGGCCCGCTCACGACGCCCATCGGCGGAGGCATCCGCTCGCTCAACGTGGCGCTGCGCCAGGAGCTCGACCTCTACGTCTGCCTCCGCCCCGTGCGCTACTTCACGGGCGTCCCGACGCCGGTCAAGCGTCCCGAGGTACGCCATCGCCGCGAGAGGACGAGGAACGCGCGCGCGCGGGTGGTGGCAACGTGTGTGCGACGACCGTGGGCGCGCGTGTATGATTCGAGGGTGATGGCGGTGGTGGCGGCTCGCTCACGCGATTGCGCATTCGCTATCGCCGGGCCGACTCGCGCACGCTCGCGGTGCCTCGTCGTACGCAGGACGTCGACATGGTGATCTTCCGTGAGAACACCGAGGACATCTACGCCGGCATCGAGTTCCAGGCTGGTACCAAGGAGGCCGGCGAGCTCTTCGAGTTCCTCAAGGCCAAGGTGCGGCATTGTATTGGATTTGTGCTGTGCTGCGTCGGTGTCTGCGCGTCTCGCGATCGCCACTCACCGCTCGCTACGCCGTTCGAATCCTCGCAGGGTGTCGCCAAGAAGATCCGCTTCCCTGGAAGCTCGGGCTTCGGCATCAAGCCGATTTCGCGCGAGGGAACCAACCGCCTCGTTCGTGCCTCGATCAAGGTGCGTACCACCTGCGCACGTAGCGCGCGTTATCGGCCCGTTCTGACGATTGGGTTCGGTGGTGGCTACGAAACAACAACAACAACAACAACAACAACAGTACGCGCTCGACCAGAAGCGCCCGAGCGTCACGATCGTGCACAAGGGCAACATCATGAAGTTCACCGAGGGTGCCTTCCGTGACTGGGGCTACGCCGTACGTTGCACGAACATTGCTCCTGCAGTGCCGCCACCTTCTCGTGCCACTCTGCTGACGATTCATTGCTGAAACTGGTGCGCGGTGCGACGATAGGTGGCGATCAACGAGTTCCGCAGCCAGGTGGTGACCGAGCGCGAGAGCTGGATCTTGGGCAACCTTGACCGCGACCGCAACCTGACGATCGAGGCCAACGCGCGCGCCATCGAGCCCGGCTACGACATGATGACCGACGCTCAACAGGCGGCCCTGCGCAAGGAGGTGTCGGACGTCGTGGCGGCGATCGGCGCCTCGCACGGCAACGGCGCCTGGAAGAAGAAGCTCCTCGTCAAGGACTCGATTGCCGACATTACGCTGCAGCAGGTGCTGACGCGCGCCAAGGAGTTCAGTGTCATTGCCACCATGAACCTCAACGGCGACTACTTGAGCGACGCGCTCGCTGCGCAAGTCGGAGGCATCGGCATCGCGCCCGGAGGCAACATCAACTACGACACGGGCCATGCGATCTTTGAGGCCACGCACGGAACGGCGCCCAAGTACGCCGGTCTCGACAAGGTACACGATTGAACCTCCCAGAGCGAGCGAGCGAGCGAGCGAGCAATCTCGCTGAGCAACCCTCTCGTGTCGCGAAATAGGTCAACCCAGGCAGTGTGATCCTGTCGGGAGAGATGATGTTCCGCCACCTGGGTTGGAACGAGGCCGCCGATCTCATCATCCAAGGCATCGACCGCTCGATTGCGCAAAAGACTGTCACGTACGACTTTGAGCGCCTGATGGACGGCAAGCCCAAGTTGCTCAAGTGCAGCGAGTTCGGTGATGCCATCATCGCCAACATGGGCAAGTAAGCAGGCAAGCAAGTGCGCCCATACGTGTGTGCCTCTCTCTCCCTCCCCCCTGTCTGTCGGTGTGCGTTTGGGTCTCTTCCTACTCGCCACGGCGCGCAAGGTGGCCAGCAATGTATGTGAGAATCGCCAGCATACGTGCCTCACCGCCGCCGAGAGGATTCGGGGTTCAGTTCAGCAATGAGAAGGAGGAACGGATCTGAGAGCGGGTGAGGAATGAGGGCGATAGGGTAGGTCGAGAGTTCAGCGTAGGGCGAGCAGGAAAGAAGCAAGAGCAACCAAGCAGCAGGGGCAGAGCGTATCGGAGAGAGTGGAGAGTGGAGAGTGGCGACGAGAGGGAGATTCGCTTCCTGGTTCACTCCGCTCCGCTTCCTCTTCCTCAGCCGCTCTCGGCTTCTTCCGCTGCCTCAGCGTTCTGGCTCTCTTCCTGCTCGGCTGCGCGGACTACTACTTCTTCTGGCGCGCGCCACGGCCTCCCGAACCTCATCTGCTTCGTCGTCGCCGCTGCCCGCCACCACCACCTACGCCCTCTCCCCGTCCCCGCAGTGTTCTGTTTGCTCTCGTAAGCAAGCCAGCCTCCCCTCGCTTCCCGTAACCGCCCCAGCTCGCCCACCACGACGCTCCTTCGCTCTTGAGCTCCTCCTCCTCCTCCTCGCTACACATCCATCCACCCTTCACGATGCTTGGCACGTATTCTTCTGCTGCCCCGACGCCGCTGCCGTTCACCTATGGCGGCTCGTTCGGAGGCAAGGCGCACACGGCCGCCGCTGCGGCGCAAGCGTGTGCGCAACGCTTTCCGCAGGTGCGCGCTCTTTCGCTTGAGCGCGACGGCCTCGTGGGCAACGCGCTCCACATGGCCGTGCTGCAACGCAACCTGGAGGCCGTCGTGTGGTTGACGCAGATGGGCCTCGACCCCAACGCTACCACCTCCAACTGCGAGACGTCGCTCCACCTGGCGGTCGCCACCGGCCACGCCGAGCTCGTGGCGCACCTGATCCGCGCCGGCGCGCACCTCAACGCCGCTGACGATGACGGCGACACGCCGCTGCACTGGGCCGTGCGCGAGGGCTGCCGCCCGGTGGCTGAGTGCCTCGTGGCGCAGCGCGCCGCCGGCTTGCTCGACATTGACGCCACCAATGCCGACGGCGACACGCCGCTGCACCTCGCGTGCTCGCTCGGCGACGCCGACATGACCGCGCTGCTGCTCGAGCACGGTGCCAACCCCAACTTGTGGAACGCCGTGCGCTACACGCCGCTCGACGAGGCGCTCTCCAACGGCCACTCGGGCCTCGAGCCGCTGTTGCAAAACTACAATGGTTCGCGCGCTCGCCCTCGAGCCGCCGCCGTCGTCGTCGCTGCCGTCGCTGCTGCCTCGTCGCCGTTCCAGACTGCGGCGTTCGACAAGCTTGGTGCTGCCTGCGCGGGACTGCCGGCCGCCGCGCTGCAGCTCAAGTGCAGCACCGAGCTCGAGCGACAGCAGGTGATTGAGCGCCTGCAGCATCTCTCGATTGCCACCAACCAGGTGTAAGTCGAGAGCACCCATCGCCGCCGCCGCCAATGTCGAGCCATCGCATGTGTGTGTCTCCCGAGCAGCTCGATGGAATCCTGTGCCATTCTGTACCTCGAACCCCTTGATCACGTCTCTCTCGCTCCCTCTCCGTCTCTCCATAGCGTTGCCCTCGCGCTCTCTCGCATCAATGCGATCCCTGCGGTCGCTACATTCGATTACCTGTGCAGCTCCTCCCTCTCGCCGAGTGCGAGATTTTTATTTTTTGAACCTCATTCGCTTGTTGCGTATGGCGGCGTCTCCTCTTCCTCTGGAGAAGCGCGACCGCCTGATAAACGAGTGCTCCCGAACAAGAATCGCAGCGGCGTGGATTCGTAGCAAGTAGCGGGTAGCAAGTAGCTTGGCGGGAAGGGCTCGCGCGTAGACAAGCAGCAGAGAGAGATAGTTGGAGGCGTAGGCCGCTGGGCCGCACGGAATCTCCTAACGAATCGATCAAGGGCGCAGCCTCTATAGTGCGCGCCTCCTCTCCCACTCTTCTTCTGCTCTTCGCTTCTCTTCGCTGCCGTCGTCTCGTCTCTGCCTCGCCTCGCCTGCCTCCTGCCTGGCCCTCGCCCTCGCGCTGCTCTTATCGTGTCGCGGCGCCATCGAGCTCCTCGGTCCCGTCCCCATCGTCCTTGCGTCTCTGCTTGTGGTACGCGTACGATCCCCTCTTCCCTCTTTCTCCTCCTCGCCTGCTCCCAAGCGAATGTGGCAGAATGCGAGCGAGGGCTCGCCATACCGAGTGGGCATTGCGCTGCTGCTTGCTTCGCTGCGAGAGCGTGGGTCTGTGAGTGTGCTCGCTTGCACGTGCGCGTCGTCTTCTGCAGTGTGTTCGCGCCTTTGTGGGGAGGGAGCCTCGCCGTGGCCTCTGCGCAGAGCCCGGGCACTTCTGTATGCGGCTCTTCAAACGCGAAGCGCAGCAGCGCCGCAGCAACTCCGGAGCCTCGGCGAGGCATTGCGGCCGAGGCGTTCGGTCTGCTCTTCGTTGCCCGCGAGGAGGAGGAGGAAGCCGCGCGCGCAACCCCGAGCCACACCGGCGGCGATCGATGCGCAATGTCGGTGGCGGAACGAGAGAGCCCTCGCTCCCTCTCTCACTCATTAACCATCCACCTGCGCGCCTCTCTCTCTCTCTCTCTCTCGTGTTGTTAATAGTTGGATTGGTGTTGGATTGATACACAGCACTAAGCAGAGAACGAGAGGAGGAAGAGGAGCACCACCACCATGCTTCGTTCATTGTCGCGTATCGCATTCTCGCATGCGAGCCGTAGCAGCAGCAACTCGTTGCTCTCGGTCGCATCGGCTCCACGCACCGTGCAGCACCAACCCGATGGCCGCCGCGTCGTGGCGCGCCAGGCAGGCAGCCTGTTGGTGCCTTCGTCGTATGTCGTGCAGCCGATGCATTGGAGTCAGTTCTCGACCAAGGCGGCGGCGGCGGCACCGCCCAAGGGCACGCCGTTCACCGAGCTCACGATCGGTGTGCCGCGCGAGGTGTACGCCAACGAACGGCGCGTCTCGCAGACGCCCGAGTCGGTGGCGCGCCTGGTCAAGGCTGGCTTCAAGGTCAAGGTCGAGCGCGGCGCCGGTGCTGCGGCCAAGTTCTCGGACGAGCAGTACACGGCGGCCGGCGCTCAGATCAGCGGCGCCGACGAGGTGTTCCAGTCCGACATTGTGCTCAAGCTGCGCCCGCCGACGACGCGCCCCGACGGCCGCCACGAGGTCGACATGCTCAAGGAGCGCAGCCATTTGATCAGCTTCCTGTATCCGGCGCAGAACAAGGAGCTCGTGCAGCGGCTCGCCGAGCGCCACGTGACGGCCTTCGGCATGGACTGCGTGCCGCGCATCTCGCGCGCCCAGGTGTTCGACGCCCTGAGCTCGATGGCCAACATCGCCGGCTACAAGGGCGTCGTGATGGCGGCCGACAACTTTGGCCGCTTCTTCACGGGCCAGATCACGGCCGCCGGCAAGGTGCCGCCGGCCAAGGTGCTCGTGATCGGCGCCGGAGTCGCGGGTCTCTCGGCCATTGCGACGGCGCGCAGCATGGGCGCCGTGGTGCGTGCGTTCGACACGCGCCCGGCGGCGCGCGAGCAGGTGCAGTCGCTCGGCGCCGAGTTCCTCGAGGTCACCATCAAGGAGGACGGCACCGGCACCGGTGGCTACGCCAAGGAGATGTCGCCCGAGTTCATCGCCGCCGAGATGGCGCTCTTCGCCAAGCAGTGCAAGGAGATCGACGTGCTCGTCACCACGGCGCTGATTCCCGGCAGGCCGGCGCCGAAGCTCATCTCCAAGGAGATGGTGGCGTCGATGAAGGACGGCTCGGTGACGGTGGATCTCGCCGCCGAGGCCGGTGGCAACATTGCCACCACGCGCCCGGGCGAGGCCTACCACACCGACAATGGCGTCTACTGCATCGGCTACACCGATCTGCCGAGTCGCCTGCCGACGCAGGCCTCGACGCTGTACGCCAACAACGTCCAGAAGCTGCTCATGTCGTTCGGCGACGGCAAGAAGAACTTTTACGTCGACACGAGCGACGACGTCGTGCGCGGCTCGATCGTGCTGCAGCAGGGTGAGCTCATGTGGCCGCCGCCGCCGCCGCCCGCCGCCCCACCGCCGCCCTCCAAGCAGGCGGTCGAGCACATGCTCAAGGGCCCCGAGATCTCGCCCTTCCAGCACACGCTGCGCAACGCCGCCTCGGCCTCGGCCGGTCTCGGCTCGCTGCTCGGCATCGGAATGGCGTCGGCCGACCCGGCCTTCAACACCATGATGTCGACCTTTGCGCTGGCTGGCATCGTCGGCTACCAGGTCGTGTGGGGCGTGACGCCGGCGCTGCACAGCCCGCTCATGTCGGTCACGAACGCCGTCTCGGGCATCATCGCCGTCGGCGGTCTGCTCAAGATGGGCGGCGGCGTCGTGCCGGCCGACGTGCCGCAAACGCTCGCTGCCGCCTCGGTCTTCATCTCGTCGATCAACATTGCCGGCGGCTTCAAGATCACGGCACGCATGCTCGACATGTTCCGCCGTCCGACCGACCCGCCCGAGTACAACTACCTCTACGCCGTTCCGGGCGCCGTTCTCACTGGCGGCTACCTCGCCGGTCTCGCCGCCGGCTACCAGAACCTCCATCAGATGGCGTACCTCGGCTCGTCGCTCTGCTGCATCGGCGGTATCTGGGGCCTGTCGTCGCAAAAGACAGCACGCCTCGGTAACGCGCTCGGCATGGTCGGCGTCTCGAGCGGCATCATTGCGACGGTCGGTGCGCTGCAGCCGAGCCCGGCGCTGCTGACGCAGATGGCCGTCATGGGTGCGTCGGGTGGTGCCATCGGTGCCGTGATCGCCAACCGCGTCGCCATCACCGACCTGCCGCAGCTCGTGGCCGCCTTCCACTCGTTCGTCGGTCTCGCGGCCGTGCTGACGTCGATCGGCTCGTACGCCGCCGATCCGAGCCACTTTGAGCACGACCCCATGGGCAACGTCGAGAAGGTCTCAATCTTCCTCGGTGACTTCCTCGGTGGCGTGACCTTCACCGGCTCGCTCGTGGCCTTTGGCAAGCTGCAAGGCATGCTCGACTCGAAGCCGCTCAGCCTGCCGGGCAAGAACGCCATCAACATGGGCATGGCGCTCGGCACCGTCGGCCTCGGTGCGCTCTTCATGACGTATCCATCGGCCGCCGTCGGTCTCGGCAGTCTCGTCGGCACGACGGCGCTCTCGTTCGGTCTCGGTGCGCACATGACGGCGTCGATCGGTGGCGCCGACATGCCGGTCGTCATCACGGTGCTCAACAGCTACTCGGGTTGGGCGCTGTGTGCCGAGGGCTTCATCTTCAACAACGACCTGCTGACGATCGTCGGTGCGCTGGTCGGCTCCTCGGGCGCCATTCTCTCGTACATTATGTGCCGCGCCATGAACCGTTCGCTGCCGAACGTCATCTTTGGCGGCTACGGTACCTCGAGCACCGGCACCGGCCAGGCCATGAAGATCACCGGCACTCACACCGAGACCGACGTCGACGCCGTCGCCGACCTCATCACCTCGGCCAAGAACATTATCATCACGCCCGGCTACGGCCTCTGCGTCGCCAAGGCTCAGTACGCTATCGCCGACATGGTCAAGACCTTGCGTGACAACGGCATCAATGCGCGCTTCGGAATTCACCCGGTCGCCGGCCGCATGCCGGGTCAACTCAACGTGCTGCTCGCCGAGGCCGGTGTGCCGTACGACATTGTGCTCGAGATGGACGAGATCAACGACGACTTCCCCGAGACCGACTTGACGCTCGTCATCGGCGCCAACGATACCGTCAACTCGGCCGCCCTCGAGGACCCCAACTCCATCATCGCCGGCATGCCGGTGCTCAAGGTCTGGGAGTCCAAGCAGGTCGTCGTCATGAAGCGCACCATGGGAACTGGTTACGCTGATGTCGACAACCCAGTGTTCTACAAGCCCAACAGTATGATGTTGCTCGGTGATGCCAAGAAGTCGTGCGATGCCCTGCGAGACAAGGTCGCTGGCTACTTTGCCGCCAACAAATAAGTTCGTGTTGCTCATATCTCAAGTTGTCTGCAACCAACTACCTATCCAAACCAGCTCTCTCTCTCTCTCTCTCTGTCTCACGGCCTTGAAGACAAGCATCAAGTTACCGTGTTGTTGCTTTATCTCATCACTCATTCAGTCATTCATTCATTCATTCAGTCAGTCAGTCACCTTGGCAATTGTTGCATACAACCTTGGCTCATCGATGCAGTTTTGGATCTCCCTCTCTGCTCTCTTCAGTTTGCTCATTCCTTCTCGTTGTTCTCTTGCGCAAACCAGTACTAGTATCACCTGAACAAGTTGTGCTCCTCACTCGCTCATTCTCTTTCTCGCTCGCTCTCTCTCTCGCTCGCTCGCTCTGTTGTTTGCACAATTGCTAATCATCTCGCATTATCATCCGCATCATCACATACAATACAATACAATACCTTTGTTCTATCTTAATAGACACATTCGAGATATTGTTAATGGAGGTGCTTGCATTCATTATGTAGTTGGTAGCAACGATATTCCGTAGGGACAGCGGGACCGAAACAGTGGCGAGGGTCTTGCCTCGTAGCCTGCTATCTGAATGTCGTCGACGATGACATCGTACGCCAGGCGCAGGATCACTCGCATGCCGTCTTGGTTGCGATTGCGCGTCACGCCGTTCAGCTTGTACCACACGCCGTATTGACGGAAGCTCAGCACGTGCGGAGGCAAGACATGGGCGCTGTCTGCTGCGGATGTTGCTGCTTCTGGTGCTCCAACGCCAGTGCCTCCCGAAAAGTTGGCAATCAATCGCGGATCGCGATCGAGCTCCGTGATGGTCGGTGGTAGCAGGCCTGGCTCGTCGAGGTAGATGGCAACCAACGAGTTGCAGTGCGCCGCCAGGTACTCGCGATACAGGTTCTCGTGCTGCTGCTGCACTCGCGACCGCCGTCGCACGCGGCGTTCGATGTCCGCCTCGATCGCCGCTGCAGTATCACGCGTGCTCGGTGCTGTACCAGTCCGAGAGTCCGAGTGACTTTGATTCGCTGACTCATGAGTTGCATCATCTCGTTCGTTCGCGTTCGCTGACTCGTCGTACAGGTCCGACAGATCGATCGGCGGCGAGGATGAGGTCGTGGTGCCCGCAGCCGAGGGTGTCCGCGGTGCTGGTGTCGGTACCGTGCGTGGTGCTGGTGATGACGCTGATGACACGGTTCGGTTGTAGTGTTGCTGGAAGATGGCGTGACCGAGAGGCGAGCTGTACGGCAGGTAGATCTGCATGCTCCACAGGATCGACTCGCCGCCTCGCGGTGGTGCGACGTCGATGTAGTACTGGTAGTCGCGCGACAGCATCAGGCACTGCGCACCGTCGATGCAGAACTCGGGCGAGCGAATGAACAGGAATGGAGGAGTCGAAGGAGGTGGTCGTGTGCGCAGAGCCTTGGCAACCCACGGAGCGTCGGATGGCGGATAGCGGCGGTAGGCCGCCAGCGTCTCGCTCGACGCCGGGTGCTCGAAGCTGGCGTCGGGCACGAAGTGGAAGCACTGGTACACGCCGTCGTCGCCGAAGCCTGCAACCTTGGCGCACTCGGAGACCTCGACGGGCAGCGCCACCACGATCGCAAGCACGAAGAACAGCAAGCGATAGAGCATTGGAGGACGAGACGGCGAGGAGTGGCGCGACGAGATGCTGGCGCTCGAGCTCGTCATAGTTGGATCATGGATGCGGCGGCTACGGGCGAGCTGGCGCCGTATCTCGGCCGCTCAAAGTCTCACACGCGGCGCACCCAGCAGCAGAGCAAACGACCAATCAAACAGCAAGTGGAATAGGCAGATGCGTGAGAGGGGTGTGGGAGTGACGAGGACCGGTGAGAGAAGCGTGAGAGACAAGAGCGCGAGCAGACGAAGGGAGCCGGTGTGGCGTTGCTGCTCTCACGGAGACGAGCGGTGCATTTCGCGCTGAGAGCGACACGCGCCCCGCAGCCAGAGAGAGCGAGAGAGAGACACCGAGACACAGAGCCACCGCTCGTCTTGTCGCTGCTGCTTCGTGTGTGTTGCTCGCCGCCTCATGGCTTCACAGTGGCTCGTGTTGGCTTGTGTTGCCGTGGCCCTGGTGGCCATCGTTGGTCCAATGTGGTGGGGAGGCGATGGTTGGCAGGCGGACGGCAGCGCGGCGGCAGCGGCGGCAGGCGGAGGGGTGCAGCCGATCGCCGACGCAGCAATGCTCGAGAGGAGCCTCGCTCGCTCGACACGACCGGCCTTTGTGCTCTTGTACGTCGCGACGTAGTGAGTCAAGTGTTCGTGCTGCCTCCTTTGAGCTGACTTGATGCGTGTGGTTGGTCGGCAGCTACGCGCCGTGGTGCACGCACTGTACGTAGGGCGCCGCAGCGGCACGAGCGCGAGCGCGCCACTGACGCCGCGGCTCGCAGGCAAGGCCGTGGCCCCCGTGTGGTCCAACGCTGCAGCGGCGTTCTCGGATCTCTTGTGGTGGAACGCTTCCAAGTCGACCGCGCAGGTGCATGACGACGAGCGGCTGCCAGCAGCAGGCGTCGAGTTCTTGGACCTGGACTGCGTGGCTCTGCCAGGTGCGCGCCTCGGCTGCTGCCACGCGGCCACCTGTCGCGCCTCTCTCACCGCAGCGTGGCACAGACGAGTGCGAAGCCATTGGGCTCGTTCATGGATACCCGACGATCGTGTAGTACGTTGCGGGAGGCTTGCGAGTACGTGCATGAGTGGTGAGCGGCGCTGACTGCCTGCGCAGCTTCGCACCGGCGTCCGACGCCGCCGAGGCTGCTGGCGATTCAGCCCACGAAGACCACCACCACCACCACCACCACCATCACAACCATGAAGATGAAGACCCAGAGGCTGCTGACCACCATCACCACGAAATCGAGCACCACGAGCATCCAGTGCCTGAGGCCGATGCGCCCGACGAGAGCGAGAACGAGAAGGCTCGCGAGCGCCGCCTGCAGCTCGCTCGCCTTGGAGCCTTGGCCCGACGAGGCCAAGTCTACGGCGGACAGCGCTCTGTGGCCGCGATCGCCGACTTCTTGTTGCAGCATGGAGCCCTACCTGCAGCGCTGGTGCAGCAAGTGCCGACGGAACACGTGCCTGCGTCGCAAGCCGACGACGACAGCGAGCAGCCGCCGCCGCCGCAGCCGCAGCAGGTGACCGCGCAACTTGTCGTGGAGCTCGATGCCGAGAGCTTCGAATCGCGAGTACTTGATGGCGGAGAGCCTTGGCTCATCTTCTTGTACGCGACGCGACATTGTAATCGCACACTCGGGCTTGCGAACCATCGATGGATTGCTGACGGCGTCGTTTGGTTCGAATGCAGCTACTCGCGCTCGTGTGGCTTCAGCGCGCACATGCTGCGCGAGGCTGAAGAGGTCGCGAAGCGAGTGACACACAGCGGCAAGTTCCACGTGGGACGCATCGAGGGCCCGCAGTTCGAGGTGCTCTGCAGGCAGCACGACGTTCGCGGCTTCCCGACCGTCAAGCTGTACATGAAGGGCCAGGAGGACAAGGTCTTCCGTGGATACCGCTCTGCCGACGCCCTGATCGCCTTTGCAAACCAACACATCCGCTCGGCGCCATCAGTGTCCGAGAAGGTGGCCGCAGTCGATGGTGGCGTGGTGGTGCTCAACTCGCACAACTTTGACAAGATGGTCAAGCGCGGCATTTGGGTCATCAGCTTGTACGTCGCTGGTATTGATTGGCGCACGCCGTCGGGTCATCATCGCTCACAATCGGGGCGCATGACATTGTACAGCGTGGCGCCGTGGTGCTCGTATTGCAAGGAGCTCGCGCCGCAGTGGCAGCTGATGACGAATATGGTGTACAACGAGCGTATGGGCGTGTTCGTCGGCCGCGTCGACTGTACCATCCACCGCTCGCTGGCTCGCCGCCTGAACATCACCAAGTTCCCCACCATTTACTTGTACGTCGGATAGAAGCTAGTGCAGTAGTACGGGCTCGAGCACTGACTGGCTCAATCTCCGGCGTGCACGACGAAGCTTTCACGACGGCCAGATAATCGACACGCACACGGGACCCCGCGATGCCGTGACGCTCGCCGACTTTGTTCGTTCGGCCGCCGCCAAGATCTCGGCGCCAGCGCCACACGAGTCCAGCGCGCCAGCAGCAGCAGGAGAGACGCAGAGCAATACACCAGAACCATGAGGGTTCGGAGATTGTGTACAGTACGCCTCTGCCGTGGCTGCCGTGGCGCACCGCATCGGATCCGCGGCAGTAAGAACAGCGAGCGCGCGAGCGTCGGCCTCGGCTGCCGTCGTCGTCCTCGCTGCCGCGCCTACCCACCAGCTCTCTCTCTCTCTCTCTCTCTCTCGTGTTCGTTTCTTCTTTGCAATATGGTCAGTGGCAACCAAGTGGTGGCACGCGTGCTGGCGGCGGCCGGGGTGCAGAATGCCGTGGGCGTCGTGGGCGTGCCGGTGACGGGGCTGGCCGAGGAGCTGCAGCGCCGCGCCGTGCCGTTCTACGCCTTCCGCAACGAGCAGGTACCGCGCCGCGCCATTGGTCGCGCTCGCTCGAGGCCTTGCGGCTGCCTCACCGGGCACGCAGCAGCAAGCGAGCAGACGTGCTGACACGCAGCGCGGCAGGCAGCGAGCTATGCAGCGGGAGCGATCGGGTACCTGACGCGCCGCGTGTCGGTGTGCCTGACGGTCTCGGGGCCCGGTGCGTCCGACGCGGCGCACGCGGCCTGCTCGCTGCCGGCGCTGCCTCACTGACTCGCTCGCGCGCCTCAGGCATGCTGCACACCGCCGCTGGATTGGCGAACGCGACCGCCAACGGATGGCCGATGCTGTTGCTGTCGTCGGCTCCGTCGTCGAAGCATCGCGGCCGCGGCGGCTTCCAGGTGCCGAGCACGAGCGCCACGCCCTCGGCACCCACGGCCTCCCTCACTGACGCTGCTGCTGGTGCTGCTGGTGTCTCTCGTGGTGCAGGAGACGCCGCAAATCGAGGTGGGCCAGGGTCTGGTCAAGTGGGCGGTGGCCGTGAGCAGCATCGAGCAGGTGCCGGCGGCCGTGGCGGCGGCCATGCACGTGGCTCTGGCGCTGCGCCCGGGCCCCGTGTACCTCGAGATCCCCGTGCGTGCCCGCCGCGCCTCACACCGCGTGGCATCATGCACTGACTCGAAGACGGTGCGTGGCATCAGGCTGACGTGCTCCTGGGCCGCGTGGACGACGCCAAGGCCGACGAGCTGGCGCGCGCGATCGGGCTCGAGGAGCTGGCGTCGCGCGTGGCGGCCGCGTCGCTGCCGCCTCTGCCGCGCGGCATCTCGATCCCGCAGACCGTGCCGCAGCCCGAGCCTGCCGCGCTCGAGGCCGCGCTCGACTTGATTCTCGAGGCACAACGACCTCTTGTGATTGGGGGCAAAGGCGCCGGTACGTGGCACGACGGCGGCGATTGGTGGTGCTGGTTGTGCAGGTGGTACAGGTGGTACTCACCGAGCTCCCGCTGGCGATGGCGGCCCGCACGGCGCAGCGTACGCGGGAGCCGAGGACGAGTTGCGCACGCTGGTCGAGCGGCTACAGCTGCCGTTCCTGCCGTCGCCAATGGGCAAGGGGCTGCTGCCCGACGAGCATCGGCTCAATGGTGCGAGCGACGCCGAGGCGTTGTTGGCGTTGCCGTGCGCTGACGCTCGAGGGCTGGCTGGTCGTGCTGATGGCGTGCGCAGTGTCTGCCGCTCGATCTCTGGCGCTGGCACGCGCCGACGTGGTGCTCCTCGTCGGCTGCCGGCTGAACTGGATGTTCCACTTTGGCGAGGCGCCGCGTTGGAACGACGGCGTACGCATCGTGCAGCTCGAGATCTGCGCCGACGAGCTGCACCACAACCGCGACGCCGCCGTGCCGCTGCTGGGCGACTGCACGGCGACGCTGGCGGCCCTCAATGCGCTGATTGAACAACGCCACGGCGTGGCAGTATCGAGCGACGTCGCGACGTGGACCGAGCAGCTGCAGGCCAAGGTCGAGGCCAACAAGCGCAGCATGGCGGCCAGCCTCACGAGCGACGCCGTGCCGATGGACTACTACCGCGTGCTGGCCGACATTCGCGCCGCGATTCCTCACGACGCCGTGATCGTCAATGAGGGCGCCAACACGATGGACATGTACGTGGTGCTGGCACGGTACCGATGCCGCCGAGCGGCTGAGATAGGGCTATCGCAACTTTTGGCTCACGGTCGTTCTCGCTGGCTGGTTGCCTTTGTGATGGCAGCGGCCGCGTGGTGCTGACGTCGCATCTGCCGCGGCACCGCCTCGATGCCGGCACACTGGCGACCATGGGCATCGGAGTGGGCTACGCGATTGCAGCCGCAATCTCACAACCACACAAGGTCGTGTGCGTGCAAGGAGACAGCGCCTTTGGCTTCAGCGGCATGGAGGTCGAGGTGGCGTGCCGCTACGGCCTGCCGATCACGTTCGTCGTCATCAACAACAACGGCATCTACCGCGGCCTCGACGAGCTGCCGGCCGGCAAGGCGGCCACCGTCATTCCGCCGACGGCACTGACGCCCAACGCACACTACGAGCGGCTGATCGAGGCCTTTGGTGGCAAGGGCTACTTTGTCACGACGCCCAGCGAGCTCGACGCGGCACTGCGCGACGCGCTGCAGCAGACCGACATGCCGACGCTGATCACAGTCATGATACGCACCGACACGCCAACACCGGCCATCGTACAGAACGAGGCCTCACACTAAAACCGCTCGCTCGCTCGCTCGCTCGGTCTCGCAATTTCACATCGCAAGGGAGTGTGGGCTCGGTTTAGATATCAAGACAAATGCAATGTATTATTATTATCTGGATGTTGGGGAAGTGGGGTAGCGGTTCCTGTTCTGGAGTGGAGAGGAAGACACACACAACGTATTGGTTTTGTACAACAGAGAAAGAACGAACACGAGCGATCGTGTCAAGTAAGACATCAAGGAGGGAGAGGAGAGGGAGAGAGGGAGAGAGAACCGTAGCAGTAGCAGTAGCAGGTGGGTGGAGGTGGGGCAGTTTTGGTAGGAGGATGGAGAGGCAGAAGAGGCTTCGAGATACCAACTCATGTGAGTACGACGAGCGCACACGAGGAGTGAAACAAACATAAGCAGCTCACTCCACGCTCACTGGCATCTTGGAAGGAACGAAGGCAATGCCGACCATCATGACGTCTTTCTCGTGCGGAGGCGGAAAAAGGGCGGGCGGGTACTGGAGGGAGTAACAACAAAATATAAGGATAATGACGAGGGAGTGCGATGGATGCTGAGACCAGGCGAGATGATAGAGGGTGACGACAACAACATAGAAACGAATAAATCAGGGTCAAAAAGGGGCAGTGGAGGAGGTGGTGAAAGGGGCATACGCAAGGAGAAGAGCAGAAGAGAAGGAGGAGAAGAAGAGGCCAATGACGACAATCGTCACTTGCTACTGGTGCATAGAGAAGAGGAAGGAGGAGAAGGAGAAGCAGGTCGACCTGGGTAAGCCGACAAGAGTAGGAGGGTAAGAGAGTAAGAGAGTAAGAGAGTAATAAGATCAAGGTAGAGAATTTAAGCCCAGACACGAATAGTAGTATCAGAGCTGGCGGTAGCAAGCGCGAGACCATCGTGAGAGAGACCGATGGACCAGATGGTTTGCGACTTGGGGTGGCGGTGACCGGCAAAGGTGCCGACGGGGGTGGTTTTCAGGGTGTCGAAGGCACGGAACTCACCATCACCGTAGGCGACGAAGATGTATCGAGCGGAGGCCGAGGTACAGACCGAGAAGACGCGCTCGGCGTCCTCGAAGCGCTTGTTGATGTCGTCGGCCTGGTAGGCGGCGAGCTCGCGGCCGGCACGAATGTCAAAGAGCTTGGCGGTACCGTCGAAGGAGCCGGTGACGAACTGTTGGTAGTTCTTGATCCACTCGACGGAGCGCACGTCGTTTCCGTGGCCGCGGATGGTCTGCAGCGGCCGCGTGCCGGTGCGCTTGTCCCACAGGCGGACGGTCTTGTCGTCGGCGCCCGAGAGGAAGATGTTGCCATCGGCGTTGAGGGCGATGGCGTTGACCTCGCCCTCGTAGTGACCGGTGAATTGCTGCGTGTTCTGGCCGTTCGAGAGGTCCCACAGGCGCGGCATGTCGCCGGCGCTCAGGAGGTTGGCATTGTCGATGAAGCGAATGGCGGTGATGCGCGACGAGTGGCCGCTGAGCGAGCGCGCGGCCGGGATCTTGGTGGGCGGCGGCGGGTTCTCCGAGTCGATCGAGCTGAGGTTGTAGACCGAGATGATGTTGTCCATGCCACCGCCGGCGACGTAGGTGCCCGAGGGTGCGAACGCCGAGCACCAGAGGTACTGCGAGCGAGGCATGCGGATGGCGTACTCCTTGAAGGCGCCGAGCGCGTCCCAAACGATCAGGAAGCCGTCCTGCGCCGCGGACACGAGCGAGTTGCTGACGGCCGACCACTGCAGAGAAACGACCTTCTCCGAGTGGCCTTGCAACGTGCGGCGCGCCTTGAGCTTGGGCTTGGGAACGGGCGGTATGTCGGAGGTGAGGTCGGCGATGGTGCCGTCGTTCAGCGTGCTGAACTGCTCGCGCAGCTGCCCCAGCAGACCCTCGGCCTCGGACTTGGCCGCATCAATGGCTTCCTTGCTCATGGTGGTGGTAGTGGTAAGGTGGTGGTTGTTGTTGGAGGAGGACGAGGACGAGTTGGTTCGTGGTGCGATACGTCACGAGAGGCGAGCGAACGAACGAACGAGGAGAGAGCGGGAGCGAGGGCCGCGCACACGAGATGATACACGAACGAAGCGCGAGTGTTGGAGAGCGAGAGCGCGCACAAGAGCAACCACCTGAAAGTAACAAGGAGGAGGTTGTAGGCGGCAGAGGTAGTCGTAGCAGCAACAAGCAGTACGACGACGACGACGACGTGTACGAGGGCCGAACACGAGGGAGGAGAGAGATCGAGCGAGCGAGCGAGCGAGCGCGCGATAGAGAGAAGGAGAAAGGAGAGAGCGCCGGAGAACGACAGCGAGAACAAGAGAGCGAGAGGCCTGAGGAGAGAGGACGCACCTCTGCTTAGGCGCCCTCTGAGCCCGCCATCGCTTTCGCTCCCATCGTCTCTACCGAGCTCGCGGGGAGCCTTACTCTAGTCCGCTGGTCCTTCCTCACGCAATCCCTGCGCCTCGGCGCATCCTTACTCAGTGCGTGGGCTCGCCATTGCACTACCGCGCACGAAATACCGAGCGAAACCACCGGCGCACGTGCGGCCCGAGCGAAGCAGCCGAAGGCGCACGTGCGGCGGCCAGACCAGAGAGGGATAGGGCAGCGATAGTTGGGCCGTCCTTCTCTCTACTCTGCTCGCTCGCTCCTCTTCGTCGCCTCCTCCCCTCTCGCTGCCCAGCCCCCGCCTTCGCTCCTCGTGCGCGCACCTGCGTCTGCTCCTCGCGTCTCGTGTCTCGTGCGTGCTGCTGCTGCCTTCTCATCTCATCTCATCTCATCTCCGCTCGTGGTACAGCACCGTGTGCTTTGTCGTCGGTATCGTTGTTCCTCACGTGCGAGGCGCGCTCCCGTCGCTCAAGATCATCAGATCATCTCTCTGTCGTCGGTTCTCTCGCTCTTCGCTCTCGCTTGCGTGCTCGCTCTCTCTCGATGGACACTCGTTCGCCATCCAACTCCTCGCTGCCTGCAGCCAGTAGCAACAAGGAGCTTCTTCTCTCGGCCGAGTTCGAGCCCGTGTCGCTGCCCGATGAGCGGCTGAGCGAGATCGTGCGGCAGTTCACCAACGCGCAGGAGCTCTCGGACCTGCAGGCCGATATCTTTGGCAGCAGCGCCGCCGCGGCCGCCGCCGCCGAGCACCACTACGGCACGGCTCTGACACTGCCGGCCTTCCTCGAGGGCGCCTCGGCTGCCGCCTCTGCCTCGGCCGCGGCCGCCGATCACACGCGCAAGCGCAAGCTCTCACCGCCATCGGCCTCCAAGAAGCACCAGCAGCAGCAACACCAGCACCAACAACACCAACCCGGCGCCTTTGTCGATGCGTTCGAATCGCCCTCGCCCAAGCGCCAGCGAGCAGCCACCGCGCCGCACGACGCCCCGGCGGCACCGGGCCTGCCGCCGCCGTTGCCTCCGTACGTGCCGGGGCTCTCGTCCGACGGCGCCGCTGGCGGTGCCAGCAGCAAGCTCAACCACAACCGCTCCGAGCGCCAGCGCCGCCAAAAGGTCAACGACAGCATCGAGGAGCTGCGGGTGCTCCTGCCGCCGCAGTGCCGCGAGGTCGCCGGCAACAAGCTCGCCATCCTGCAGGAGAGCGTCGGCTACATGCGCCACCTCAAGAGCTCGCTCGAGCACGTCCAGGCCGAGCGCGCCGCCGCCGCCGACGCCTACCGCCGTCTCTACGACGAGTACTGCTCGCTGCGCCACTACCTCAACACCTACCTGCCCAAGATGACGCACGTAGCCCACGCCCCGCTGCCGCTGCCGCCCTCGATGCCCTATCTGCCGCTGCCGCAGCAGTCGCCGCACGCGACGCACCTCCAGCCGCCGCCGCCGCCGCCATCGCCAGCGCCGTACGGCATGGCTTACGGCATGATGGCTCCACCGCCGCCGCCGACGGCTCCCATGCATCATCATCATCTGCCGCCCACCGCTCCGACCTCGTACCCGCCACCACCGACTCAACACTCGCTCTCGGCGCTCTACGCTCACCATCCTGCCTCGGCCGATCGAGCCCATACGCTCTAACGCCCACGTCGCGTCCAAGTCGCCGTCGTCTGTTATGATATGTGAATACTTGCAAGTGCTGTCGTTGTTCTTGCGTGAATACGATACCGAATTGGTATGTTCTTATTCATGCCTACTCTATCCCTCGATCTTGCTTTAGCTTGTCTGTCTCTTTCTCGCTCGCTCGCTCGCTCGCTCCTCCTTTCACTGCGCTATGAAGATTATACCTTCGGAACACCTTACGGTGTGATGAGTCAATCAATTTGCTACTTCTGAGCCCTCCACTCTCTCACTCTCTCGGTCTCTCGGTCTCTTTGTCATCTGCTGATTCACTAACACACGCCATCTATCTGGTATTTGTTGCAGGCTGCGGCATCATGCTGTGAAATAGCATTCGTCACGGTCACTCGCATCGCATCACATCGCATGCTATGATATTTATATCCAACACGTTGTCGCTTCGAACTTTATGCTACTGTCTCTCTCGTGGTCGCCTTCGAGCGATCACTCGCTCGAAGGCCGGTTAGTAGTACAAGTTGAGAGGGCCACACGCACACATACACACGCGCGCGCCATTCGCTCGCGCGCTCTTGCACTTCTCACTCGTCGATCGGTATCGCAACCGGCGTTATGCGCCGCTTGGTCGCTCCTCCTTGGCCACCAACTACTACGAGAGTCTCCTTCTGCGAGCTCGCGGTCGTCGCTGTGGCAGTGGGCACGCTCGGTATAGCAGCAGCAGGCGCAGCAGGCTTCTTCGGAGGATTGCTCGCTTCCTTGGCAGCCTTAGCTCGGCGCCGGGCCGTGATGCCCGACTCTGGTGCTGCACGCGCACTCTCGTCAGCCGGTGCGTGCCGTGGCGGCATGAGATATCTAGCTCCCACGTACGAGAGATATTCGATACGGAGCCCAGCTCGCCCTCGTCGAAGCTGACGATCGTGCAGTAGCCGTCGGTGCTCGTGATCACCAGCCATCGGCCGTCGCGACTCCTACGTCCGGGTTCGAGTGCTCTGCCCATCAAAACTCTGAAGCCAAGGGGAGGCATTCTCGTGCAAGAGCGCGACGTACCACGCGAGGTCGGTGAGCGAGCTGTAGTGGAGCTTCGAGAGGTACACGATCGGATAGAGCTGCTCCGTGTCATAGATCATCACGGAGCTCAAGGTCCCGATCGCGAGCAGCATTCGATACGGTGCGCGGTCGAATCCTCGAGGCTTATTCCTCGCCGTGGTCGTCGCGCTGTCGGCATCGGCATCGGCATCGGCAGGCTTGTTTCGCAGCTCGTACAACACGGGAGACCATCGACAAACGACGCTTGGTTGTTCGCAACTCGGCAGCATCACAATCGGCCTTTTACAAGTAAAGCGCCGCCGCCGAACACACGCGCAGGCAGCGGTCAGTGAACTAGATAGTAGGAGCACCAAGCACTGGATAGAGAGAGCGAGGGAGAGAGAGAGACACCTACCTCGCCATCGAACTTCGGCTCCAAACGTGCGAGCAGTTCGTAAAGACAGGCCGATAGCCCACGGGCTCGGTGCTCGGTGCTCTTGTGTGTGCAGCGTCGGCCGACGCTGTAGGCTCTTGCAGAGGTTGGGCTGCTTGTTGGCGTGGTTGTTGTGTTGATTCCCGTTCGACGTCCATCGACTCGGCATCATCGGCCTCGCTCTCGCCATACACTGGCTCGTATTGGACGCTCATTCCAGCCGGCGTCGCGAGGTATTGCCCATCGGGCGACCACGCGCACCGTCGAAAGAACCTACGCGCACACCGCATACATGATGATGTACTCAGCACCAAGGTCGCGTCGCTATTGCTGCCGTGTTCCCGAGTGTGGCGAGGTCAAGCCAAGCCACGCCACGCCACGAGCACGTACGATTGCAGCGAGGTACCGAGGAACAGCTTGGTGCGAGAGCCGCGAGCCTTGGGCCGCGTCGCCGCGACGCGACGCTTCCTCGGAGACCTCGAGCCATCGACACCCTCGTCGTCATCGTCGTCCATCTCATCGTCGGCGTCGTCATCGTCGCTGGCATCCGACTCATCGTCACCGCCACCGCGACCAGCACCATCGAGTGTCGTCGTGGTCGTGGTCGCCGTCGCACCGGTGTTGCCGTCGAATTGCGCCGCGAGCTTGAACTGCTTCGCGAGGCGCTTCTTGGCGCGCGTGGCTTCATCGAGCTCGAGCGTCTCGAGCACCATGCAGCGGCCGAGGCGGACCTTGTCTCGGCGGTTCGAGAGGTTCGACGCCTTGCTTGGGCTCGAGCTCACGTTCGAGCCTGTGTGCGCCGCTTCATTCGCGTCGTCGTTCGCCGAGGTCGCCCCGTTGTCGGTGTCGTTGTCTTCGGCATCGTTGTCTTCGTTTTCCTCTTGGTCTTCGACTGCCACACCATCTGCGGCAGTGCCCGTTGTTGGAGTTGGCGTCGGTGTAGTTGAAGACTCGAGTGTTGTTGTGGTGGTTCCTGTCGTTAGCGAGGCTGTCCCTGTCACTGTCGTGGAAGCTTGCTGGTTTGCCGAGGAGGGTCCTGAATGCACGAGCGAGTAGACTCGACACGAGCGATCGTTCGATTGGCTCACAAAGTACTCGTACAAGGGATCGCACGCGACGCCTTGCACGTAGTTATGGTGGTCGGTCACTTGCTTCTCCAGTGTACCTGCGGCTCGCGAATCAATCCGCCATCCAATACAGTCCACATCCAATCGATTCAATCGGCGATGGTCCACGTACCCGTGAGCACGTTCCACATGACGCAGGTGCAATCGGTGCTGCACGAGAACAGGAGCTCGGAGCACGGCGACCAGCAGATGTCGTAGACGTCCTTGCGGTGGTGCAGCAGCGTGCGGTACACCGACCAGCTCTCCTTCTGATACTCGGCCTCGCCCTCCAGCCCGCTGATGGGCTTCTCGGGCGTCAAGCGCCAGATCACGATCGCGCCATGTATCGCACCAACCGATCAACGTTAAGGATAGCAACCGTGCAACAGGTCCAACACACTCGAACACTCACACACTCACACACGGGAAGCAGGAGGATATCATCGGCACTCGATGCAAGAAACGCCCCTGCGATACAACCAAACAACCACGAGACATATCATCAGCGTCCCGGAGAAGCGGTGAGAGCTCTCGGCGCCCGTACCATCAGGCGAGAAGCGCACGCAGTTGACGCTCTGCGTGTGGCGCGAGAGCTCGGCCAGGAACTCGATCTCGATGCCGGCTCGCATGCCGACCCGCTGTCGCTGCTCGCGCTCGCGCTCCTTGCTGCTGGCGCCGCTCGTTGCCAGAGCGCTTGAAGATATGGAAGAAGAAGGAGCAACAGCAGCAGCGGTGGCACCATCGCTGGTGCCAGAGTCGAGCAGCGACGCCGGCCGCTCGGTCACCATCCAGATCTTGACGCTCTTGTCGGCGCCGCCAGTGGCCAACCGACCCGACGCATGGAAATCCGCCGCAAACACCGGCTCCTGCCCGTGCCAGCGAATCTGCAGCGTCTCAAGCTTCATTGCGAGAGTAGATGGTGCCACACCACTGGCTCGCTGGTCAAGCTGGGGAGTACAGCGCTGCCACCCACAATCAACACGCACGCACACAGCGGCAGGAGAGATCGATCAAGGAGAGATCGAGAGAAGAGACAAAAGCGCGGGAGACGATAGAAGGATAGAGGGCTCAACAGAAATATCAGTGGTAGGCTTATTGATAAAGCAAATGCAGGCTCGCATTGCCGGATCGTTTCGTTTGCGCAGGTAGGCAGCGACGACAACACGGGACAACCACAGGGCGAGACTCCACCGCACCACAAGGTGACGGTGATGTAGCCTTGTTGTCGTGGACCTTGCCGTCGACAGATTGATATTTGATAGATAGACAGTCGATAGAACGCAGAAATGCTCCGGAATATCAATCCCCTCGTTCACTCGTTCATTCGTTCATTCGCCCTCTCGTTGCTGCATCGCTGCTGCTTCTGCTGTCCGCGTGTACCGCCTCTCGAACATCGAGCAGCATGGAGCGCATCGCAGACTGGCTGTTGGAGGTCATTCGGCGTCGCAGCAACCCGGCAGCTGGTGCCGATGGTAGAGCTGCAGCGCCTGCTCCGCCTCGTACCGCTGACTCGGTCGTCCCATCCAGGCCGTCCTCGTCGGCTGCGTCGTCGTCGTCGTCGCGCGCTGCTACGTCGGCCTCACCGTCTGCGAGGCCGTCTTCATCATCGTCTTCCTCGTCCTCGTCGTCGTCGTCGTCGTCACGCGCTGCTACGTCGTCTGCAAGGTCGTCTTCAAAGTCGTCTTCATCTTCGTCCTCGTCGTCGGGATCAGGAGTTCGAAGTGCGTCGAGCACGGCAGCGTGGGTCGAGACGTTGTGGGACAAGTACGATATGCGCATATCGACCATCACCAGTACGATGATGGCACGTGACTGACCGACGCTCCCGTCGTGGTATGCGTGGGCGTCCAGGGATGCCGAGGCGGCGTACTCGCACTTCACCAAGGTCGCGTCCGAGTCGTTCTCGGCGCGGTACGCGTTCGAGGCCGTGCCCGAGGAGCCGCGCAAGCTGACGCAGGCCGAGGAGGAGCTCGGGCTCGTGGTCGAGCACGTCCTGGCCGACTGCCGCCTCGAGTACACCGAGTTGCTGAAGCTCGATCGCGCGGTCGAGCTCTCGTTCGTCGGCGACATGCACGTCGCTGCGCACCCGCTGGGCCCGCGCGGCGACGCGTGCACGTGGCGCCGCGACGACGACGGCTGGATGCTCGTGCCCGCCGTCATGCGCGAGTACCCGGTGCAACGCAACGCCCACGGCGGCATCGCCGACACGCGCCTGTGCTACTCGGTACGCGCGCCACGCTCACTCACTCACGATGTCTCACTCACTCGCTCGTTGTGTTGTGATCGATGCAGGTGACGGGGTCGTGGTGGGGCGGGCTGCGGTACGCGTTCGACAGCGAGATCCGACGCGCGCTGCACTGGAACCAGTTCAAGGAGCGCGTCTTCCGCGTCTTCGTGGTGCCGATCGCCGGCGACAACAGCGCGCGCGTCGTGGTCACGACCTCGGGCCGCAAGATGCTCATGTCGCTGCTGGACGACGACGCGCAACTGCAGGCGCCGCCGGCGCGGCTGCTGGCGTACCACATGCTGGCGCCGCAGCCCGGCGAGTGGGTCACGACCAAGGAGCTGATCTCGCGCGCCGACATGGACGCCTACAAGGAGCTGTGCGAGGCCGCCAAGCTGCCGAGCGGCGACGAGCTGGCCGCCAGCGCCGGCGTCGCTGCCGACAAGCTGCTCGAGAGCTCGAACGCGCTGCGCTCCTCGGGCTGTCTGCTGCGCTCCTCGACCGACGACTGGGAGGCGCTCGCCGACACGGGCGACCTGCGCATGTCGACCGACGCCATGCAGCCGCCGGCGCTCTCGGCCAGCCTGCTCACGGTGCCGGTCGTCGAGGACTACACCGAGATCGTGCTCGAGGAGAAGCGCCAGCGCAAGACCGCGCGCACCGGCACCGTGCTGCCGCTCTTTCCGCACCAAGAGCGCTCGGTGCTATGGATGCAGAAGGTCGAGGTACGTGCTGCGTGCTCGTGTCACTGCGCCTGCGCCTGTGATCCGATCGAGTGGTGCAAGCAACCATACTCCTCCCTCCACACGCTCACTCACTCACTCACTCACTCACTCACTCACTCACGTGCATTGATAGCTCGAGGACCTTCATCTCGAGTTCCCGCAGCTGCGCCGCTTCCATCAGTATTACGTGTTCCCGCACGGCCTCGAGCGCTCGACGCTGTCCAAGAAGGCCGAGATTCTGCAGATGCGCATGCCCAACGGCGGCCTCGTCGCTCACTCGGTCGGAGCCGGAAAGACCATCATCGCCATCGCTCTGCTGGCGGCCGATTACATGAGCGTCGATGCACACAACGGCACCTCGGCCGTCATCGTGCCCGATCATATTGCCTCGCAATGGTATCCACTTGGCAATGCTCTGCTCTTTGCTCTCGGATCTCTTGCAGTCAGTGAATGTGACTGATGATTGCGTACTAACTGCATGGCTTCGCTCACGGCAGGCAACGAGAGATTGAGCGCTTCGCGCCTCACTTGCGAGTGCACGTGATCCCACCAACGGGTCATCGACTGTTGGCTGCAGCCTCCACTGCAGGCCATCATGTCGTCATCATTCCATTCACGTATCTCGACCACAACACCAAGGATCCCGACATTATCCACTGGCACCGCATTCTCTTTGATGAACCACAAGTGCGTGTACCAGTCTCTGTTTAAACTCTTTGCCAGCTCACTCACTCACTCTCTCGCGTGCTGGGTTTGCATTCGACAGGAGATTGTCACTGCTGCGTTCTACGACACTGTCATCTCGCAATTCAAGGCTCCTCATCGCTGGGCCTTGACCGCGACGCCGTATCCTCACTTGATCGAGATCATGCAGCTCGTGTGGGGTGAGTTGATTCCTTCGCCGTACGACAAGGCCTTGCTGTCGCGCTTCATCCGCTATCGTGCCGTTCGAGACCCGCCGGGAGATTGCTTGCCAGTTCCGGCGCTGCATGTCCACATGCTGCCCGTATCGCTGACGTGGCAGGAGATGTCGGTCGTGCACATGCACGCACTCTCCGAGAACCTGCAAGCCACCATCCGCCTGGCCTCGTACTTTGCCAATATCGAGGATGGCAACCGCAGCAGTGGCAGCAGCAACCAACGCTTGCCGGAGCAACAGGACGTTTCGCGATTGGGCTCTCTCGATGACTGGGTTGCTCGCCATCGCATTCCGCAAGAGCAACAGCTCGCGGTACGCCATCATTCTCGCTCGGTCTTTGAGCCACTGCAACAAGTCATGATGATTTCGGTTCCTTGTTCACTGATGGTTACCTCGTGCACTACATGATGATGATGATGGTGACTGGCATCCTTTTCGCTAGCGCCTGGAGCCAATCCTTGCAGCGATCGAAACCGAGATTGCACACGAACAAGAGGAGAGACGCAAGCGAATCGCCTCCGAGTACAAGGCCAGCGGCGCGCAAGAGCGAGACACCGCCCGCGCCGCTGCCGATCAAGCTGCTGATGAGCAGCTCGCTGCCGAGTTGTCGGCCGCATCGGCTCGTTCAGCGGCGCTCGAGGCCGATCCTTCCCTTGCCGGCGTACCATTGTCGTCGTCATCATCATCGTCGTCGTCGTCCTCCGAGCCGCAGCAGACACTTGAAGAGCTTGCAGCCAAGTACAACGTCAAGCTCTTCATCGCCAAGCCCAAGTGGATGGAGACACAACCCGAAAGCGTGTGGCAGGCCTATCGTCGCAAGATCATCGAGCGACGTATCGAGCGCGCACACTATCGCACTCGTAACGAGAAGCGTGACCTTCTTGTCGAAGCGAGCAACGCACCCAATACCATGTTCGTTGGTGATGCCTCGACGGTCGAACGAGCTGCCGAGGCTGATGCCATCCGTGCCCAAGTGACACATCTCAAGTACGAGCGCCACCAACCAACCTCCTAACTCCAACCAATCTATCAATCACTCACTCGATTGCTCTCGTATCAGACGCGTTCTCTCGTTCCTCAAGATCGTCGAGGACACGCTCGACAATCCTGAATCAGAGTGTGCTGTTTGCATGGAGCTATTGCGAGGTCGTGTAGTGACCGTATTGCCGTGCTTCCATGCATTCTGCAACGCTTGCGTCGGTACGCAAAGCAAGAGATGGAACGAGAGCAATACGAGTGTGAACAACTGCACTCATCATCATGATACTGATTGAAATGGTTGGTTGGTTGGTTGGATCGATTGCAGCGTCCATGTTTGCGCAGTCCTACAAGGCTCCATGCCCAATGTGCCGTTCGGTCGCTCAAAAGAGGACACTCTGCACGTTCGATTGTGTGCGCAAACCGCCACCTTCTGCCAAGAGCAAGGTCACGACGACGAAGAAGAAGGATGCGGGCAAGAAGAGCACCTTCTTCGGCTCCAAGATTGCGGCTCTCGTGCGAGCGATCGAGCAGATCCTCACCGAGAATCCGACCGACAAGATCCTCATCTTTGCACAATGGGAGGGCTTGTTGTCTGAGATTTCGCGGGCATTGGTTGAGTTCGAGTTGGACTGCACGGTGCTTTCGACCGACAACATGAGCTTGGTACGTGCGACCGCTTGGTGCTGCTCCCACTCTCGCAATCGTTGTTGGCGCTATTCGAGAGACTGACCAGTGTTGCATCTCACAGCGTTGCGAGCAACTCGAGAACTTCCGCAACGATCCCGAGCGACGCGTCATGCTCCTGTCGTACCAACACCAATCGGCTGGCATCAACCTCGACGCCGCCAATCACGTGTTCATCGTGCACCCGTACTGCGCTCCGCACGTCGTGAGTGCCTCAAGCGTACCGCTCTCTGACGCACAGCACTTTGAGCGTCAAGCCGTTGGCCGCGTTCATCGCTACCCACAAGCCAAGGACGTGCACGTGTATCGCATGTACGCACGAGGCACGGTCGAGGAGGACCTGTACGCAGCATGGGGTTGGATCTGAACCCAAACTCAAACACACACAAAAGCACACACAAGCACACACAAGCATACTGCACTGACACGACTAGACACCTCGTTACTTTACTCGACCTGTACAAAATACAAAATCAAGTACCATTTCTGAACTGTTGATTCATTTCATCTGAGTCTCCACAACATCAGAGAGAGAGAAAGAGAGAGAGAGATTCAAAGAGGTCGAGTGTTGGAGTGGGTTGGTTGGAGGGTTGGTAGCAGCGACCATTCGTTGAGAGGAGCGGAGACCTTCGTTCATTCGCTCACTGCCCGCGCCTCGCTCACACCTCGGCTCTCACCCTCTCTCGCGCCCTCGCTCTCCCCGTAGTAGTGGTGGCGGCGTTGTGTTCTATCGAGTGCTACTCTCGCCTCGGTGTCTCCAGACGATGAGCTTAGCGTTACAGGATCTCAAGGCCTTCTGTGCTAGAAACGATGGTACTCTTGATATCGAAGGTATTGTACACCAAGGCTCTCTCGCTCCCGCTATCGATGTACACGCACGCGCGTTGCGTCCTTCGAACGCTGGATGACCGATAGCCACCTGTCCATCACAGTGATTGAGGCTAATGGATTGCTGCCGCCCAAGAGCAAGCGAACCTCGAACGTCTTCTTCTTGTTCGCGATATTGACTCGCACCGAGGCTCGCGACCTGTACGACTGCCCTGCTCTCTCTCTCTCTCTCTCTCGTGTTGCTGACAATGCACTGATACGTTGGCATCTCGTAGCGAGACACAACGTAAACGATTGCTCCAGATCAAAGCCAAGAGTACCTTGAAGTCGGCCGTACAAGAGGGAACGCTCGATCCCGTATGGAATCAACGACTCCGCATGTACGCTAACGATGCCGCCGATGATGGTTGGGCGCCATCGAGTACGCGAACCACTCACCAATGAGATGCCTGTGCGATTAGCCACATTGACAACTTGCGTGAGCTGCCGTTCGTTGCGATCGAGGTGTGGGATTCGCGTCGATATCTCGGCCGTGTGTCGATCCCTCTCGGCAACACGCTCGTGGGCAACAAGCAGGACCTCTGGTATGCCAGCCTCTCATCTCCTGCTGCGAGAATGCGACAGCGAGCGAGCGAGCGAGCGCTGATTCACTCGTCATATTGGTCACAGGCTTCCATTGAGTGGCTACAACGAAGCAACGAGCTCCGTCACGGGCGATCTCCATGTCAAGATGCACATCATACCAATCGTACGATCTCCGCGATGGATGGATTGATTGATCACGAAACTGATGGCGATTGAATCGTGGAACCGACACTGTGGGATCTCGTGGCTTCGTCGTACGCGCGGGCGGGCGGTACAGGTCGAGCACCAAGCCTTCAACATTAGTAACCTCGGATTGCAGGAGCTACCTCGCTATCTGTTTACATCGTATTGGGCGGCGCTATGCGTCCACGAGCTGACGTTCTCGCATTGCGAGCTCTCTTCGATACCGGCCGATATCAACAGCCTGTCGTCGCTCGTATCGTTGAACCTCTCACACAACCACATCAAGACACTGCCCGAGACCCTCCGTGACATGACGACATTGCGCCAGCTGGATCTCAGCTTCAATCAACTCTCGGATCTCCCAGCATGGTTGCAGGCGCTCACCAATCTCCAGAGCCTCAACGCTGCCGGCAATCCATTCACCGTGCATCCACCGACCCTGTGTCAAGTGTCGGAGGAGTTTGCAGCTCGTACCGTGCTCAATGGCACCTCAATGACGGCTGCCGCCGCCGCCGCTGCCGCCACTACGGCCACCAAAGCTTCACCTGTCATTCCTCGTCATACACCAGCAGCACCAGCAGCACCAGCAGCACCACCAGCAGCGGCACCAGCAGCAGCAACAACGACAACAACACCCGATGGCACCTCGAGCAGCTCCGATCCAGACTCGCTTCCAATGTCGTACAGCAACTTTGAGTTGCACATGTCGGAGCACACGCTGGAGCAGACCGACATTACGAATCCAGTGACACAAGCGACCGCGAGCGAACTCGAGAACATCGAAGCACCCATGTGTGCTACGCCGCCGCCGCCGCCACCCATGCCGCCGTATCGGCTGTCGTGGCGCGTCGCTCCGCGTTCCTCCCACATACAAAAGGCGGCGCGAGCGAGCGTCCTCGGACTCGCCAAGCTCTCGAACGCCAAGCCTCAGCCTCAGTCTCAGTACGTGCCGTTGTCGCGTGCATTGAGTGAGCGCGAGCGAGCCGACACGGTGTTTGGAGGCGACCTCGACGCACCGGATCTCGCCGGCGATGGCAACGTCAGCGGCGGCGAGGACGGCAACGGTGACGACGACGACGACCTCGACAGCAGCTCGTCGCTCTCGCTCTCGGACGACGAGGACGAGGACATTGTCGACCCGGAGGAGACGCTCTTCTACTCGCGCAGGTTCGCGACACCACTCGATACCAACTCGGTGCTCCAGCGACCCAAGCGCAAGAGCTGGCGCAAGGCTGGCAAGCTCAAGCCCATCCGCTCTCCGCCACCCACTCGCCATAGCGCCAAGGTGATGACGGCCGGCGACTCGCACCCTTCTTCCATCAAGTCCAAGGTGCTGGCGCCTCGATTGCCTCAGGCCTTCCTTCCCGAGCCACGTATCGAGCGACCTTCCACGTGATGGCTCCATGTTGCTCTGCCTGTATACCATTCATTCATTCATTGGTTCATTCACAGAGACTATTCATATCATTCAGCAGTTGTTTCGGTCAGTTCGATCGATAGCATATTCGCAAACACGCTCATCTCTCTATCAATGTGTCTCTTGCTTGTTCGTTGATATGTTGTTGTTGTTGTTGTTGTTGTTGTTGGTTTTTACTGTTGCCATCTGTAAGTGTACACTCCTCCTTTCCGTTGATTCGAATACACGATGATTGTCCGCCAGGTTCGTTGTTCACTCGCTCACTCGCTCGCTCACCCGCTCCCGCAAGAGGCTCTGCCGTTGCCGTTGCCGTGGTCGATTTCGGTTGAGATCAGATAGCTAGCGTGGAGTATGGGTGGCGATCCTCTTGCTCATGGTCTCGAGACTCGAATCGAACTCTCGTTTGGCATTGATCAACGAGGCCATGGTCCGTACGAGTTTAACGGCCCTCGAGGCTTGGCGTTCGACCATCATCGAGGTCTCTTGTTCGTCGTTGATAGCGAGAATAATCGAGTGCAAGTATTCTCGTGTGATAGCGATGATGGAGCCTGGTTCGTGTCCGAGTTCGGCGAGCAAGGCGAGGGACCAGGCCAGTTCATGAACCCGTATGGCATCGCGATCGATCACGATCATGATCGCATCCTCATCACTGATAGAGATAATCGTCGAGTGCAATCATGGTCATTGAGCGAGCAATCGTTCTTGTCGTGCGTCGGCCATCGTGAAGCAGGAGATCTCGCGTTCTTTGAACCCCGAGGCATTGCGATCGACAAGCATCATCATCGCATCATCATCGCCGATACGTTCAACAATCGATTGGTGTTCTTGTCGGCGATCGATCTCTCGTTCTTGTTCTCGGTCGGCGGCAAGCAAGGTTCTCAACCTGGCGAGTTGCGATTGCCATCAGGCATCGCAATCGATCATGATCGACATCGAATCATCGTCACTGATACCAACAATTATCGAGTGCAAGTATTGTCGCTGATCGATGGCTCGTTCTTGTTCGAGTTCGGCTCCAAAGGCCACCAACCATGCCATCTGTACGGTCCTCTTGGAGTGTGCATCGACAACCAAGGTCGAATCATCGTTGCCGACACTGGCAACAATCGATTGCAATCATTCACTCACGATGGCCATCACATCTCATCGTTTACTGACGAGACCTTCTTCCCCAAACTGGTTGCATTCGACGAGCATCGAGGTCTCATCGCCTTCTCGATAAACCATCGAGTGCATGTGATTGGAGCCAATCAATGGCTGCCTGACACGTTCACATGGCGACCAGATCGTCATCGATATGCTCCATCATGGATGAAGCAAGCGGCCTCGACGATGACGATGATTCGATCGCTGGTCGATGAGTCGGCGATGTCGATGATTCCGAACGAGCTCTTGTTCGAGATCTTCTCGTTCCTTTGATTGATGACGATAGAGAACGATCCGTCGCGCTCTGTCCGCCGTTGTGATTCTTGTTGGATGTGATGAACCAGCAGCTCTCCAAGGCCAACGAGAGCTCCGTACGCGGGCCCTGTACAGTCGAGAGACTCAGAGTGATTGTCGTTGTCGTCGTGCAGCAGCAGCAGCTTGTTGCTTTGTGTCTCCCTCTCGCGCTCGCACGCTCTTGGCTCATTGCACGATTACGTTACCGCTTGTATCTCTCTCTCGATCATAGTCAGCCTCTCTTTCGTTCTTTCATTCTTGGTTCGAGACATGGACCGCCTTGTGAATGATGTGCGCATCGCATTTTCGATTGGTATTGATCAACGAGGCGATGGTGATGGCGAGTTCAACAACACCTTCGGCATGGCGTTCGACCATCATCGAGGTCTCTTGTTCGTCGTTGATAGCGATAACCATCGAGTACAACTATTCTCGTGTGATGATGATGATGATGATGATGATGATGATGAAGGCTTCTCGTTCGTGTCCAAGTTCGGGGAGAAAGGCAACCAACCAGGCCAGTTCATGTATCCATGGGGCATTGCGATCGATCACGATCATGATCGCATCCTCATCCTTGATCACTGCAAAAACCGACTACAATCATGGTCATTGAGCGAGCAATCGTTCTTGTCGTGCATCGGCCAGCATGGATCAGGAGATCTCGAGTTCTACTATCCTCAAGGCATTGCGATCGACAAGCATCATCATCGCATCGTCATCGTCGATAGTTTCAACCATCGATTGGTGTTCTTGTCGTCGATCGATCTCTCGTTCTTGTTCTCTGTCGGCAAGCGTGGATCTCAATCTGGCGAGCTCCTCAACCCATCAAGTATTGCGATCGATGATGATCGACATCGAATCGTCGTCTCTGATACAGACAATCATCGAGTGCAAGTATTGTCGCTGATCGATGGCTCGTTCTTGTTCGAGTTCGGCTCCAAAGGCAATCGACCAGGCCAGTTCGATGATCCTCTTGGAGTGTGCATCGATAATCAAGGTCGAATCATCGTCGCCGACTCTGGCAACCATCGATTGCAATCATTCACCCACGATGGCCATCACATCTCATCCTTCGATCGTGATGCCCTTGGGGAACCATCGGATGTTGCATTCGACGAGCATCGAGGTCTCGTCGCCTTCGCGGAAGGCCATCGAGTGCATGTGATTGGAGCCAATCAATGGCTGCCTGACACGTTCATGTGGCGACCAGATCGTCATCGATATGCTCCATCATGGATCAAGCAAGCCGTGTCGACGATGACGATGATTCGATCGCTGGTCGATGAGTGTTCGGCGATATCGATGATTCCGAACGAGCTCCTGTTCGAGATCTTCTCGTTCCTTTGATTGGTATCTCATGGAGATGATGAATCTCTCGATATCAAGTGTCAATGGTGAGTCTCGATCGCTCGCAAATGTATCGCGAGCACCATTGCGCTGTCCATCTGTCTGTCATTCATGTCGAGAGCTGCAATCTCGATCCACTCCCTCGCTCTCTCGAATCAGATGCAAATACAAATGCATCATGCATCGCCATCGTCGTCGATTCTCAATCTCTTGGATGCTTGATGGACACCACGAAGGCGAGTGTCAATTGGAGGTCAGGCACACGCATCGACGAGCATCACATCGTGTCATCTCATCAAGTCAAGAAGAGGCTCTTTGTGTGAGAGTATCTTGAAGAGCGAATGGTGAGTGTGGATGGTGCTGTTCTTTGCTTCTTGGTCGTCTCGGTGCTGCATCGCATCACTCTTGCGTCGGTGGGTCTCTCTCGTGTCTCTCGTGTCTCTCGCGTCTCTCGTGTCTCAGAGGATGGGAGATGATACTCTTGATCGTGATGCTCGAATCAAGCTCTCGATTGGCACCAAACAACCTGGCGATGCTGATGGCCAGTTCTACAACCCTAATGGCTTGACGTTCGACCATCATCGAGGTCTCTTGTTCGTCTCCGAGTACAACAACAATCGACTGCAAGTACTCTCGTGTGATAGCAATGATGCCTACTCGCTCGTGTCCAAGTTCGGCGAGCAAGGCAGCCAACCAGGCCAGTTCCAGCATCCATATGGCATTGCGATCGATCACGATCATGATCGCATCCTCATCGTCGATAATGGCAATCATCGAGTACAATCATGGTCTCTGAGCGAGCAGTCGTTCGTGTCGTGCATCGGCCATCGTGGATCAGGAGATCTCGAGTTCTACTATCCTCAAGGCATTGCGATCGACAAGCATCATCATCGCATCATCGTCGCCGATTCCGAGAACAATCGATTGGTGTTCTTGTCGTCGATCGATCTCTCGCTCTTGTTCGAGATCGGCAAGAAAGGATCTCGGCCTGGCGAGCTCCATTATCCAATGAGCATTGCGATCGATGATGATCGACATCGAATCGTCGTCTGTGATACCCTCAACAATCGAGTGCAAGTATTGTCATCGATCGATGGCTCGTTCTTGTTCGAGTTCGGCTCTCTTGGCGATCAACCAGGCCAGCTCAAGTACCCTCGAGGAATGTGCATCGATAACCAAGGTCGAATCATCGTTGCTGAGTACTTCAACCATCGATTGCAATCATTCACTCACGATGGCCATCACATCTCATCCTTCGATTGTGGCCGCGAGAAGCCAGTCGTTGTTGCATTCGACGAGCATCGAGGTCTCATCGCCTTCACGGCAGGGCATCGAGTGCATGTGATTGGAGCCAATCAATGGCTTGCCGACACGTTCATGTGGCGACCAGATCGTCATCGACATGCACCATCATGGATGAAGCAAGCCGTGTCGACGATGACGATGATTCGATCGCTGGTCGATGAGTCGGCGATGTCGATGATTCCGAACGAGCTGTTGTTCGAGATCTTCTCGTTCCTTTGATTGGCATCTCATGGTGATGATGAATCTCTCGATGTCAATGAGCCATCTCGAACGATTGATATCGACTCACGAATGAGCACACATGTGTTGCAAGCATCACATCTCTTGCTATCTATGTATCTCTCTCTTTGCAATGGAATGATGATGTGGTTCACAACACTTCTCTCTTTGTTGAATGAATGCAATCTCAATCATATCCTCTCTCGATTATCAATACAAACATATTTGCATCAAGAGTTTGAAGCATCTCTCTTTGACATTGATTGGAAGGACAAGCAAGCATCAAGGATCATGATCAAGAACAGGAGGCTCGCAAGCTTCGCTCTCGATGATGGATCGATATCGCCATCTGCTTCATCGCTCGCTCGCGCACGCAGCTCCGAACCATCGCTCGCTCATCTATCGTCCGAACAATGTACTCGCGTTCGATCGTGATCGTTGTTCTCGCGACCTCGTTGTTGTTGTTGTCGGTGTCGTCGTCGTCGTTCGGCGCTGCGGCATCGCGCGCCCCGAACGCCGCCGCCATCCCCTTGGCACGTCGAGCGCATCCGAACTTCACGCCCGGTCTGTTCGCTGCTCGAGTGCATCACAAGTACACCGGCTCGTTCCTTCAGGTGTCTCGCGATGACGTGCTCGCTGCCATGGACCTCGTGAGTCCCTCGCACGACCAGCAGGCGACCATCGCGTCGCCGTACGTGACCCTCAACAACTTCCTCGACGAGCAGTACTACGGTCCGATCTACATTGGCACTCCTCCTCAGGTACACGTCGATCGCAGCGAGGCACCGCAACACAACAAGCAGCTGCCCATCTGGCATCCGATCGAGCAATCGCGATCATTGGTGACGGTCGGCTCATGTGTGAGTGTGTGAGACTCGTCGATCGAGTAGAGCTTCAGCGTGATCTTTGACTCGGGCAGCTCGAACCTCTGGGTGCCGTCTGCCTCGTGCAACAAGACCCACAACCCTGCGTGCAAGGTACCTCACTCTCTCCATGCCACACACACACACACACATCACCCCGAGAGAACGACAGGCCTCGAGAGAACGACAGGCCTCGAGAGAGATCGAGCTCGATCGTGTTCATGACAATGCGCGCACTCACACACACACACGCGCTCTCTCTCTTGGATATGCGGGCACCACACAGGACCACGCCAAGTACAACTCGACCGCGAGTTCGACCTACGTACCCAACGGCGAGCCGTTCGTCATCCAATACGCCAAGGGCGCTCTCTCTGGTACCAATCCATCCAACCCGTTCGTCGAGCCTGATCGCTCACTCGCTCACTCGCTCGGACGCGGGCAGGCTTCCTGTCGCAGGACTCGGTGAACGTCGCGGGCCTCCAGGTCGCGAACCAGACCTTCGCCGAGGCCGTCGACGAGCTGCTCGCCTTCGCCGTCACGGTCGCTGACGGCATCCTCGGACTCGCGTTCAAGGTCGCCCACCACACTATCGCTTGATGCCATCCAGATCGACGCTCAATCATGCTGATTCGATTGATTGCTGGCAATGTCGGCTCTCTCTCTCTTTGTGTGTGCGTGTGTCCACAGAGTGCGTCGGTCGATCGAGTGACGCCGGTCTTCTACAACATGATCGATCAGAAGCTGATCTCACAGCAGATCTTCGCCTTCTGGCTCAACAACAAGAAGCTCAGCCGCGATGGTGGAGAGCTCATGTTCGGTATATGATCGAGAGTGGCTCTCTCTCTGTGGATTGCTGGCTGTCTCGTGCGTGTGAGTAGCTGCTGATCGAACGGATGGCTTGGCGTGTGCAGGTGGATACAACACGGCTCGATACACTGGCCCCATCACGTGGGTGTCGCTCAAGTCCGAGTTCTTGTGGAAGGTTCGGAGCCATATGCCATTGGGCTTCGTTGAATCGGTTTGATGTGGCGCTCACTCGACTCGACTCGACTCGTGCGCTTGTGCGTGTAGTTCCAACTCGATGACTTCCAAGTGGCTGGCAAGTCACAAGGCTGGTGCCCCAATGCTGGCTCGTGCTATGCTGTTGGTACGATACAGAGACTCACTCACTCACTCCTGCTTGACCGCCCGCTCTGGTGGAGGAGAAGCATACTCACCCACGACACAGCCGACAGTGGAACGTCGTTGATGACTGGCCCGGCTTCGCAGATCAACGCTCTCAACAAGGGTCCGTCACTCAGCTCGCTTGCTGTCTCGCTCGATCGTGATTGAGTGCTCATCGTCGTTCTCCTTGGCCATTTGCATCGTCGTTGTGGCTGCAGCTCTCGGCGCCAAGGTCATCCCTGGCACCAACGAGGGAATCTTCCCTAACTGCACCACCATCCTCAGCTCCGGACCAACCATCACGCTCGTGATCGCTGGTGTCCCGCTGTCGCTCACTCCCAGTGCGTCATCGTCTTTGACTCACTCACCCGCTCATCGTTGTGCTCGTGCCTGCCACTCTGGCTCTGACCACGCGTGTATGCTGCAGGCCAATACGTGCTGCAGGCAGGCCTCGGCCCCGATGTCGAGTGCGTCAGTGGCTTCCTGGGCCTCGATGTGCCGCCGCCCGAAGGCCCGCTCTACATTCTCGGCGACAACTTCATCGCCGCCTACTACACCATCTTCGACATGGCCAACAAGCGCGTCGGCTACGCCAAGGCCGTGCACAACTGATTGCCACCGCGCGCGCTCTCTCGACCTGCGGCTGTGCTGTGCAATGGTGATTGACTGCTGCCAATGAACAAGATTGGATTCTCGTCAAGTCGTGCGTTCGAGAGCAATTCGTTGCATTGAAGGAGATAGATGGAGGGGTTTAATAAACTGATAGAGTAGAGAGATTGGCTAGTGAAGCAACACGAATGGGATAGATAGAAAGATGGATATGAAGAGAGGGAGGAGAGGGAGACAGGCCTAAATCATTGGTGCCTGGCTTTGGTGTGTGTACGGGCTCCTTTGAATGGAGCACAACAAATACGACACAAACCGATAATACGATCGCAATACTAATTGCAATCAACACAATTTACGAGTCACAAATACAAAGACTCAAGAATATAACAAGACCCACAAAGCCTTGCTGACAATCAATAGAAATACTGTGAACGATAGGCTTCAAACGATCGTTCATCAAGATTAAACATATGAGCAAACAGCGAATCCACATCATCAGAAGAAACACTGACAAGTGAATGATCAAATGAGCTGGTTGGCTCCTCGGTCCTAGTGTTGGAAGACAGTACTTGCTCGTCTCCAGTTGAATTGTTGTATGACATTTGATTAACAATAGAATATGTTTGCATATTAAGCACTTGGGTCTGTGTTGTACAAGCCCAAGCAGTAAGTATTGAGTGGTACAAGATCGATGTGCTCGCAGCATGCGTACAATTTCACTTTCAATACTTGGTTGTAGATTCATGGGGTCGTCCAATTCGAAGCGCGGACGCTTTGGGGACGAGGGGTCTTCGACCTCGTCGCGGAGTCGCTTGGTTCCCACCGCTGGCATCGATGGCTCGAGCGGCTGCTCGCTGCCAGGCACGGTGGCGTACGGTGGCATTGGCGCCATCGGCGCGCCGCCATCGCTCCAGTTCTGCGCAGGCGACATCGATGAGCCCCCTTGCTGCAACCCGCCGGCATTCAGGGCGGCAAAGTCCTCGTCCGGATTATCCGCTGCGACCGGAGTCGTCAGGAGATCCTGCAGCAACTCCAACTCGCTCGCGTCCAGAGAGGTAAGGAACGCGGCCGGATTCACCCCAACGAATGGAGTCGATGGGGCGTCATCCGGATTATCCGCTACGACCGGACTCGGTGGGTCATCTTGCTGGCATCCGCGACCATACTGCCCAACCGCGTCTGCAGGAGAAACAGGGTTGGCGTCGACTGGGCCAGCCACGAGAAATGGGGTGGCGGTGTGGACGTGGTGGCCAACACAAGGCGGAAGAGTCGCATCGACCGCAACCGTCCGACCTCGCGCGCGGAGCTTGTACTCCAAGAGGAATCCGTCCAGCACGACAAACAACCGGTCAGTTGCCTGCAGATCCCGGGCATCAGGAAGCTCGAGACGATGTGGATCAGCACGGCAACCGGCTTTCTCGAGGGAACAAGACACTTCCTTGGGAGGTTGGAGCGTTCCTGGCCCTTGCCAATGGATCGCGCCGTTGCGTAGTGCGACGAACCACACGTTGGTGCCCTTGGGTCGGGAAGGAGTGAGGCCGATGTAGTAGAGCGGCGGGATACCAGATGGCCTATTCACTATCATTGGCGGAAGGCGCTGGGGCGGCGGTGGAGGAAAGTCGCGTTCTTGGAGCGGCGGGAAGCCATGTTGAGGCAGCGAGGAGGGACAACAGGCGGATGGTGGATATGCCATGCTACGCGCAGGAACAGAACAGGAGGAGCGGGGACGGGATGGAGGATGGGAGAGAGGCAGGCGATGCGGGTGGGATGGGAGAGAGGCAGGCGATGCGGGTGGGATGGGAGAGAGGCAGGCGATGCGGCGGGGACGAGGGCAGCAAGCAAATGAGCAGAGTGGCGCGAAGCCTCCATCGAAGAGGGTGCGGTCGCAGCTTTCCGCTGTTCCTCTCAACCTCCGTCGCACTTGCTGCTGCTTATCAACCACACTACCTCCATCACCAGTGATACATCAACCATTACCTCCATCACCAGTGATACATCAACCACACTACCTCCATCACCAGTGATACATCAACCATTACCTCCATCACCAGTGATACATCAACCATACTACCTCCATCACCAGTGATACATCAACCATTACCTCCATCACCAGTGATACATCAACCACACTACCTCCATCACCAGTGATACATCAACCACACTACCTCCATCACCAGTGATACATCAACCATTACCTCCATCACCAGTGATACATCAACCACACTACCTCCATCACCAGTGATACATCAACCATTACCTCCATCACCAGTGATACATCAACCATACTACCTCCATCACCAGTGATACATCAACCATTACCTCCATCACCAGTGATACATCAACCACACTACCTCCATCACCAGTGATACATCAACCACACTACCTCCATCACCAGTGATACATCAACCATTACCTCCATCACCAGTGATACATCAACCACACTACCTCCATCACCAGTGATACATCAACCATTACCTCCATCACCAGTGATACATCAACCATACTACCTCCATCACCAGTGATACATCAACACTACCTCCATCACCAGTGATACATCAACACTACTTCCATCACCAGTGATACATCAACCACACTACCTCCATCACCAGTGATACATCAACACTACTTCCATCACCAGTGATACATCAACACTACTTCCATCACCAGTGATACATCAACACCACTACCATCACCAGTGATACACGAACACCACTCTCAGCCATGGATCAATACGGCAACACGGAGCTCCACAAAGCCGTCGAGAGCGGCGACCCAGACAAGGTCGATGCGCTGCTCTCCTCTGGCTTCATGATCGCGACCTCGCACATTGGCGCCACTCCTATGCACTCTCTGGCGTACGCTCGCTGCGATGTCGATCGTCTCTCGCGCATCGCCAGCTCGCTCGTGCGACACGGCGTCGACCCGACGCAGCGACGCCACAACGGCATGGACGCCTTGCTGCTCTCGGCCAAGGAGGACAATCTGGCCTCGGTGCAGGTGCTGCTCTCGCTGCCGAACGTCAACCCCAACACCACCGACAAGTTCAAGATCACGCCGCTGCACTGGGCCGCAGCGCATTGCGACGAGGCCATGGTGAAGCTGCTGCTCGAGCACAAGGCCGACCTCAACGCCACGACCGACAGCGGCGACACGCCGTTGCATCTCGTCAACTATGACCCGGCCCGCGAGGCCGCCAGCTTCAACGTGTGGCACACGCTGTGCGAGCACGGCGCCGACCCGTGGCGTCTGAACCTCGTCAACGAGTCGGCGTGGGCCAAGCGCCACCGAACGCGCGTGCAGGAGCTGCTGTCGCAATGGAGCCCGAATGCTTCGCTGCATCGCCAGCCGATCAACGCGGTGGCCGAGCGCTTGTTCGGTCTCCAAGCAGAGAGCGTGCTCAGGCGTCTGCGCTCGAGCAACCGCGATGACTTGATCGACGACCGCGGCAACGCGATCGCGCTGCTCGAGGTCCTGCGTCGCAAGGGCCACCCGAGCATCAAGCGCGCCGTCACCGAGAGCCTGCATGTCTTTCTCGACCATTCGAACATTTGGATCGAAGGCAAGAAGCTCGCGCACTCGCTGCGCACCGGCGCCAACGTCGAGGGCAGTGGCGAGGACTCGCGCTGGCGCCTCGTGCAGCGAGCCTTGTTGCAGGTTCTCGAGGAGCCGCAACTGCTCGGCGCCAAGCGCCAGCACCACGAGATGACCGTCTTCAAGTCCGAGAACCGCTCGACCTCCGAGGCCACGGAGCTCGCCAAGCGAGCCTTGCCACCGACGCTCACGGTGCACATTGATCAGCGATCGGCGCGCGGCCAAGAGAAGATGGTCGACATTCGCATGAACAACGAGGTGCTCGAGTGCGTCGACCGCCTCGTCGCACAGGCGTCGACCGTCGCGCAGGCGTCGACCGGCTCGCTCGGCATCAACTATCGACCTCACATTAGCAAGGCCGAACTCGACATGGTGTACGAGAGCGAAAAGACGCGCCAGGTCGTGGTGCTGGTGACGGGCGACGGCGACTTTGCGTCGTGCATCGAGACGGCGCTCACGCGCTCGCAGGACACGGACCTCGTCTTTGAGGTGTGGAGCTGGAGCCACTCGGTCTCGACGCAGCTGCAGGCGCTCTGCACCAACCGGCGCTACACTGGCCGCGTCTCGATCCACACGCTCGACAAGTACTTTGATCGCATCGGCAAGCTCCAGCTGAGCTGGACCAGCAGGGCGCCGCTCCCGAAGCGCCGCATCGAGCTGCCGAACCTGCTGCACAACCAGGCCACCGCAGAGAGGCTGCAAGAGTGGATCTCGAAACAACGCGCCATGGTGTGCTACGCCGAGGGCGATCTCGGTAGCGACCTCATGTACATTGTGGTGCCCGAGTCGCGTAACGAAGACGCCGTCGACTTTGACGAGCTGACACGCAGCGCCAAGGCCATGGCTCTCGAGGCGCGACGACTGCTCGAGCCCACCGCTCCATCCATGCCGACCACCGACAATATTTCGGCCAACACCTCCTTGTCATTCACGTCGTCGTCGGCAGCAGCGGGGGCAGGGGCGGTCAACGGCACACAACGCCTCCATCCCGAGCCCTGTCGATGGCGCAAGTACTGCGCCTACGCTCTCAAGTCGTGCACCTTTTGGCACTCAGCCGATGACCTCGAGTTTGTGCGCAAGCACGGTCCGAGACAGCTACGCGGCACCAAGCTCTGCACCAACGGTCCTCCATGCCGAAGGAGGCAATGCACCTACGCGCACCACATCTCCGAGGTCATTTGTCCAACGTGCGAGACGACCGGACACGAGCTGAACGAAGCATGTATGCAGAAGCGTCGCGAGTTGTTGCTTGCCGAACAACAGCAGCAACAGCAGCCGCCTGTATCTAGCTACTCTCGCTCAAGTGCTCAAGATGTGGTTTCGTCGATGATCCCAACGCCAGTCGCGGCACCAGCATCTCCTATCGGCAGTCAATCACCACCACAACAACCTCCTCAGCATCAGCCCAGCTCGAGCTGGGCCGCTGTAGCAGCAAGCACTGCCACTCTGCGAAGCGAGCTGGCGAGTTCCATCAAGGACTCGTATTCGGTGCAAGAATCATCCACTTCCTCTGAACCATCCAACCAACAAGTATTGAATGCCATCAAACAACTCGATGCACGTTTGACGCGTATCGAGGAGAATATCGAGTTGCTGCTCAAGCTGCAGCGACGCTAAGAGCTCCCTCCCCCAATCATGTCAATCATATCCTATCATTCTCACAATATGTTTAGTATCCTATTTCAATGAATGAAGTTACAATTCCGCTTGAAAGTGCCTCATCCACCACACTTGATTCTCGCGCAAAGGTCCAGCGCTCCAAGAATGGGATGAAGTGGGGGTTTTATCAGTCATTGCTTGGTTGCTGGATGCGTTGTGCTGGTATCTACAATGAGGAGCTGCCTGCGTGCCTACTCGTGCGAATACAGGCAGTTGTCCTTGTCCCTGCATTCCTGGCCCCATCGACACCGCCCTCGTGGAGCCCTTTGCAGGGGCTGGGCACTGGCAATCTCCATGCTGCTCACAAGAGCGTGCAGCATCTCAGATGCGTCCGGCAGTCGGGAAGCGGAAGCCTTTCCACCTCGACCTCGGCCTCGGCCTGCCCCTCCACGAGCTCGACCTGCCGGAGCGCACGCTCTTCGAACATCGCTTGCGCACGACGTGCGAGGTGCCTCGAGACGCTTGGGTTGGCGGACGGGCACAGGCACGGCGCTGTCGAGGGGAGCCCGTCCACTTGCCACAACCTCCCTAGTGGTCGTGGTCGTCACAGTAACGACTCGGCGGTGCTGGATTGCTTCGGTCGTTCGGTGGAAGGCCCCCGAGATGGCCTCGGCACTGCTCTCGACTGACATGAAGGTGCAGTGGTCCGGTTGGCACAGGGCCTCCAGTCGGGTGCGATATTCGGCGGCGATACCCACGCCGATGAGGATCAAGTGGAAGTGCGGAGAGCCGGGCCGCCTGAGCAACTCCGCGAGGTCCTGCTCGCTGATCGTGGACGAGTTGTCCTCGCCGTCAGTGAGCACCACCAACTCGAAAGCTCGCGAGGAGTCGGGGTGCGTTCGGCGGTGCTCGATCTGCTGCGCGATGGCATCCCTCATGGCGGTGCCACCACCAGTCTGAATGGTGGCCAACACGCTCCGCATCGAGGGGATGTCGCGCTTGCGGCACATCGGGAGGATCTCGTTGACACTCTGAGAGAACGTCCACACCGAAACTAGGTCACTGGGCCGCAGCGAGTTGTACACATCAAGAACTCCGGAGCGGGCACGCTCGATCAAGGATCCAGCCATGCTTCCGGAGGCATCGATCACGAACGCGACGCTGCACTTGGCCGGGCTGGATGGGCGGGCGGCACGGGTGTCGATGATGGTGAAGGTCGTCGTGGACGTCGAGGAGGCCGCAATGACCGCCGTCGGACGGCTTCCGGATGAAGACGACGTGCAAGTGACAGGGGCGGACGAGTGACGGCCACGAGACGAGGACGAGCGGTGATCCATCGTTGCTTGTCTGGTTTGGCTGTTTGGGGCTTGAGGGGGCTTGTGAGGCTACAGGGGTTTGTGTGCGGACGGAGGTGGGGGGCAGGGAAGGGCAGGAGCAAGAGGTGCTGTACCGTAGAAGAAGGCAGGCTTAAATATCGCAAGCAAGTGCGACCACACAGCACAGAGCGTCCTTTCCCTCCTCATTCCGCTGCAGTCGCACATACCCATCCATCACTCCAGTCGCACATACCCATCCATCACTCCACTCGCACATACTCATCCATCCATCCATCTCTCTCGTCGCACATACCCATCCATCCATCCATCTCTCTCGTCGCACATACCCATCCATCTCTCTCTCGTCGCACATACCCATCCATCTCTCTCGTCGCACATACTCATCCATCCATCTCGCACTCATGATAAGATAGCTGCTTCGACAACAATGGCCGATAAGAAGAAAGACAAGGATCGCGTGGTCGTGGGAGATGGAGGCAACAGCAAGCGAGCGAGATACCAGACCGAGATACAGGACATGATGTACACGTTCGGCGACTCTCGCAACACATCGTCCGACTCTTCTGAGCTCCTGGAACAACTCGTACGCGATCACATGCGTCATCTCGTACGTATTCACGCGCATTCTATCATGATCTATCGTATTCTATCATGATCTATCGTACTCTATCATGATCTATCGCATTCTATCATGATCTATCGTATTCTATCATGATCTATCGCATTCTATCATGATCTATCGTATTCTATCATGATCTATCGTACTCTATCATGATCATGATCTATCGTACTCTATCATGATCATGATCTATCGTATTCTATCATGATCTATCGCATTCTATCATGATCTATCGCATTCTATCATGATCTATCGCATTCTATCATGATCTATCGCATTCTATCATGATCATGATCTATCGTACTCTATCATGATCATGATCTATCGCATTCTATCATGATCATGATCTATCGTATTCTATCATGATCTATCGTATTCTATCATGATCTATCGCATTCTATCATGATCTATCGCATTCTATCATGATCTATCGCATTCTATCATGATCTATCGTATTATATCATGATCTATCGTACTCTATCATGATCTACCATAAGCTTAGCTCCCTGAAACGTGATGAACAGACTCACATGGCAGCTACGATTGCGCTCAAGAGAGGCACCACTCGAATGACGATCGAGGATGTTGCCTTTCCGATACGAAAGGACCGAGCGAAACTCGCGCGTCTTCGGTATGTGAGGATCTCTCGCGCGATACACAACCAGTATCGCTGACCAGATCCATGATCGCTGACCATGTGGATGTGTATGATTAGTTCGTTCTTGAGCTGGAAGGAGGTTCGAAAGAAGGCCAAGAACTCAGAGAAGCTTCATGATGAAGCAGCAGTGCTCGATAGTGATGTCGGTATGCTACAGCTGCTATTCAATCGAATCGAATCGAATTGAATCGAACGAATTGCTCAAACTCAATCAATGGGTAATAGGCTCGATCTTGATGAAACCAATCAATAAGCGCAAGAACATGCTTAATGGTGCTGCGAGTGTACTCCAATCACTCAAAGCCGTTGGACAAGAGGAGATTCAACTGGCCGAGGAGCAAGACGAAGAGTTCGAAGAGAACAAGGAACGACTGCGAGTACGTGTACTCCCAACGCACACCCATATTGATACATCATCACTGATTCGTCATTCGCATGTATCTATCTAGATTGCAGATGAAATGACACGAGGAATGTCACAAGAAGAGTACATAGACTACAGTGAATGTCGCGGCGCAAGCTTCACGTACAAGAAGGGCAAAAAGTTTCGAGAGTGGCTCGATTGTGGCTCGCTCGAGGCCAAGTTCAACGATGACATACTCGAGATCCTGGGCTATTTGGCGTGGGAGACTGTGGGAATCATCACGCAGACGGCCTTGATCGTCAAGCGTATCATGGAACAAGCCGAGGCGAATGCAACGGCGACTACCTCCACCTCGTCATCGACAGCATTACTCCATCGAACGACTATCGATTTGAGTGAAGACGAACAATCAACACGACTTGGAAGCAAACGAGCACGACCACACGACAACGACGACGACACGGGTACCGACTCGATAACCGCTCGCGGCGAGCCGTATCACGCCATCAAGCGACGTCGCATTCAGCCAGTATCAACATTTCGAACGATCCATGGAGGTCTATTCGACTCTCAACTCAACTATCGTCACGTCATGATCGATAACTCATCTCCAATCTTACCTGAACATATTCGAGAAGCGATTCGTCGATTTGCACCACTGAATCATTCAGTATGTGATTGGACCTTTGTACAAGGTGCTGGTTTCTAAGCATCTCAATCATCTATCTCTCTCTCTCTCGCTCTCTCTCTCGCTCTCTCTCTCTCTCTCTCTCTCTCTCTATCTCATAGTATTTGTATTCTAAAGTGAATAAATCAAGTAATAGTTAACAGATTTATCATGTACTCAATTAGAGAGATAGAGGAGGAGTAATAGTAGTAAACGATAGTTTTGTTCGTGTGAGTTAGTAAGGTCTCGAGAGAGAGATAGATGAACCAAACTAATCAAGTCCTTCAAGAACTCGAAGCAATGAGGTAATCATACGCCACATTGGCGAAGAGTACAATCGAGCATTGATACCTGGACGATGACGTCCAGCAATGACTCGAAGTTGTTGCTTGGCTTCGTTCAAGAGTTGGAAGCTTAGAGTTGGAGGGAAGAGGTGTACGATGAGAGGACGCACTTCGACCGAAATGTCCTTGGCGAGGAGCATCTTGACGAAGCTCTTGCCCTGCTCGGTGGCGAGCCACTTGGCCTTCTCGTCCTGCATGACGGTACGCAGCATGTCGACCGTCGTGATGGCCGGATCGATGCGCTCGAGCACGGCGCGAATGGCACCACAGTCGGTATTGTCTTGCAATCGACGCACGAGCGTGTCGGGAATGATACCGGCCGGCAGTTGCGCGAGAGTGCGTTCGATCGAGTTGTAGAGCTGCACGTCGGCGTCGATACGAGTCGAGCGCAAGCAGCCCGTGTCCGAGCCCGAGATCGTCATCACGTCCATGAGGTCGGGTGAGAACATGGACATGAACGAGAGTTGATCCCACGTGTTGCCGAGATTGACGCGACCCGACACGAGAGCGCTCTCGGCCAACGCACGACGGCACGTAGCATGATCCATCTCGACGTTCCTTGGTGCATGGTCGGTGTCGATCGCCGAGTCCATCGGTACCCAGCCCCAGCCTTGATGTCGGTAGACCGTGGCACGCATCATGGCCTCGGTGCGACACAGCAACGGGAACAAGTACGCGGAATACTCTTGGTACGAGACGACCAGCGTGCGGAAGCCGAGCTCGGGATGTTGCAGCACGAGATGGTACACGAACGGCTCGACGTACGCGTCGTGCAGCCAAAAGAAGCGCTCCTCTTGCTGCGAGTCGTCCTTGGCGTGATTGGTGCCGAGACGCGACGAGCGCAACGACGACTCGAGCTCGGCTTGCTGCATCTCGATGATCAGGCGAACCTGCTCCTCCTCCGAGAGGTTGGCGTAATCGATCTCGGCCGCACCACCGGGAGCGCTCGGAAAGGCCGGAGCGTAGAAGCCGAGGTTCTTCGAGACGTACGTCAGTTGGTAGTTGGAAAAGTACTGCGACAGTGGCACGAACGGCGTATCGGTCTGCTCGAGTGCATTCCAGATGCCGAGCAGCGAGTAGCGCCACTCGCCCCAATCGAGCCACGGCGGACGCAACGAGCCGAGGTCTCCCACTTGACGTGCCGTCAGCATCTCGGTCTCCATCTCGGTCTCAATCTCGGTCTCGATCGTTTGTTGCTGCGCCATCTCGGTGTTGAGCACCGTGCCACAACTCTGCTCGCCTGGACGAGGGATGCCCATCATACCGGCCGGCAGTGCGTTGCTCGGCGGCAGTTCGTGAGCGAGCACCTCCTCGCGAGCGCGCACGAGATACGCGCACAAGGCATCGCGTACGCGAGCCGACACAGTGTTCAAGCCCGAGATACGCTGCACGAGCTGCTGAATATCGTTCAACACCTCACGACGAACGTGCGTCAGACACCGCTCGGCAATGTCATACTCGAACGGCCTAGCGACTCGCAAAAAGTCGGCATCCGATGCGAGGTCGGCATCGCAACGCATAATGAACAACTCTTGCGCCACGACGGCGAGTTGCGCACGATCCGACGTCGGAATCGGTGGGTTGACCGATGCCAACGCCGAACGGAACCAATCACGAAGGTAGCCACGCAACTGCTCGGTGACGGCGTAAAACGTCTCGCTCACCTCGCGATCCGACGTGCGTCTCATGAGCGTACGCAAGATACGAATCGCAAGCGGGCCATCGCCGCGATGTTGGTGTCGCGTATGAGGAGCCACGATCGTTCGTGACGTCTGGCCCTTGCCGCTCTGACGTGCACGGCCCTCGGCTTGCATCCAATCCGAGAGTGTCGTCTCGTCACCGAGCGTATTCACCATCAAGGCATCAGGCACGAGCTTGGCATCGGTACCACGCGAATGGCGCTGGTCGTAGAAGGTGAGCGAGCCAGCGAGCGAGAAGCCGACTCGTTGCTGTTGTGGCTGAGCGGTCTCGAGCGACGCCCCAATCTCACACGTCGCCCACTCGCCCTTATTGTCCTTCCAGCGCACCATGTTGATCGGCTTCTTGTTCGGTGCTCCGAGTGCCTGAGCCAAGCGAGCATTGCGCACCAGCACTTGAATCACACGCTCGGGTACCACGTCCAACAATGCACCGCCATCAACGATCGCTTGCGAGTCTCGGCATGCCAACAACACCAACACGATCGGACGCTCCTCAGGCGTCAGTGAGAACTGCTCCAATGCACTCGAGAGAACAGCCGAGGTCGAGGCCACGCCACGTGGTGTACTTGACGACGACGCCGACGACGACGAACCACCTTGAATTCGTTGAATGGCAGTCGAGGAGGCAGCTTCATCGACATAGGTCGTTGTATCACGATCGAGACCCGAGTCACCGAGAGCATATCGAATGAATCGCTGAAGTACGACACCATCGATACGAGGATCACGCAGAACCGATCGATCTTGCAACAACGGTTGTGGCAACGAGTGGATGGCATCCATGGTGCCCGAGAATCCACACGTCGACTTGAAGAGATGCAGCAAGGTCGATGCACAGCCCTCGATATAGAACGGAAAGTAGTCGAGGTTCACGTGGTGCGTCAAAAAGTGCAATCGCGCCTCGAGGCCTCGAGTATGCGCCTCGTACGCTCGCTCCTCGGCATCAAAGTCCAGGTCAGGCGTGTTGATGATCCAGTTCAAAAAGTGCTGATCAGGCAACGCGAGAAGCAAGCGGCACACGCGTTGTGCATTGTGGATGCCCAAGAAGCCCTCGATACCAATCTCCTGCAGCACATCGCGTTGATGGTTGACCTTCATGTACTCAGAGTATCGCTCGACACGCTGCAGTGCCAGCATGCGCCACGGGCCAATGTCGTTAATCTTGTTGGTGAGCGCCGGAATGTCGCCATCCGTGATGCTGAGCAACGAGTAGCCGTAACGAATCTCAAACACGGTGGCGTCGTCACACTCGTCGTCGCCTCGCTCCCACGATTCGATCATCAACGTCTTGAGAGCATGAACGTGACGCTTGACTTGTGCCTCGGTGACACCTTGAATGGCGTAGTTGACTGCCAACGCCCATGACCAATCGTACTCGCTCGAGAGATGCGAGTTCTTGATCGGAGTGTTGGCGGCACAGTACGGGCCGACGTCGTCGGGATTCTCGTTGGTGAACATTCGACCGAGGCTCAAGTTGTGGCGCTTAAAGACCGTAGCGAACGAGCCACCGAGCAACTCGCGAAGACGTACGATATCGCGCGAGCGAGGGTGCGTGGTTCGAAGATCTCGTTGTCGGCGACGGTGTTGCTTCTGCAGCTCTTGCTGTTGCTGTCGAGCAATCTCTTGTTGTTGTCGCTGCACCTCGCGTTGTCGCAAGGCTTCCTCACGCTCTTGACGACGACGTGCTCGACGTTCTTCACGCTCAGATGCCCGACGTGCAACTGCTTCATCGCGTTGTTGTTGCATCAGAGACAATTGAATGGCGCGCATCAGTTGTGACTCTTCATCATCGCCGTAGGCCGCCGAATCAGCAAGAAATGCTTCCTCATCGAATGCGTGTGCATCCAAGTGATCATCATCCGATGAATCCTCATCGAGAATCACGGCAGCCACTGGTGCTGTCGTTGCCGCCGGGGCCGCCGCCACCGCCACTACTGGAGGAGGTGGCTCCTCTTCCTCAGGTTCTTGATCATCAGGATGCCCACCAGCAGTAGCAGGATCAAGGAAGCGAGTAAAGAACTCATTGGCCAGTTCCTCGGAGCTGCACAACACATAGCCCATGAACAACTCGAGTGCTCGGCTCTCGGGCTTAAAGCCAAACTCCTTCTCGCCGAGAACACGCGCCAATCGAATACGCACGGCATTGCGCATGTCGGACGACGTGGCGGCTTGAATGTTGTCGAGCAACGGAATGGCTTCGATGATCGGAATCAAGTGGCCTTGGTACTCGACCTGCTCTCGTGGATCGAGCATCACCCGAACGCACTTGACGGCGAGTGCGAGCGTATTGCGATTGATCTTGGCACGATCCGACACGGCAATGTTGACCTTGATGTTGGCCTTGAGGATCTCATCAATCTCATCGAGTACCGCACGAGTATGGCGCTTCCAAAAGGTAAAGAACGGCGCCATGGCATCGAGCAATTGATCGGCTTCCGCCACGGCCTTGTCGTCATTGTTCTCGGCCGCACGAGCACGTCTCATCCACGTGTACTCGTACATGTCGACAAAGTACAAGAGCGACTCTCGCGTCGTAATCACCATGCCGCGCTCGATGGTCGTACGCAACATATCGCAGTACAAATCACGAAGACTCGAAGGACTGTTAATGTCGCACGGCATGAAGGCACTCGAGAGGCGTTCTCGATGCGCCTTCTCGTCCTTGGCTCGTTGATCCACGTCGTCCTCTTCATCACCACCTCGATCACCAGTCGTCGAATGATGACTACTGCCTTGAGTTCCATCGGAACGAAAGTGGAAGACCGTCACTCGATGGTTGAGGATCGAACGAATCGCTTCAGCTCGTTGAAGCGTCTCTGGCTTATCCGACAACAAGCAAATCACCCAAACTGAGTGATAACCATCGGCAAATGAATCAACAAGCAATGGTACAATCACACTATAATACATACAAATGTAGTTGTTAGAATACAAATATGATGAGATCGAGCCAGACAGAGATCGAGTGAGATCAAATTCATACCTAGATTTACCAACACCAAGTGGAGCTTGCATACCCATTGAAGGGTTTCGCAACAAGGCATTGGCAATATCGACTTGACGTCTCGAAACCAAGAAACCATTACAACGTGAGATGGCAAGCACCTTTCGAGCACGCTTGTTGGCATTGGTTCCTGGCCGACGAACGTAACACAATTGCTCTTGAGCCATGTTGTACAGTGCCGACACGATGGCTATGCGTTCCATCTCGTGCGTCGATGGTGTGAGAGACAACACGCGTGTAATCATGTTTTGTACGTGCAATCGCCAGCAGATACAAATGTCGAGCTGTTCGACCAACGAGTCGAGGTGCTCGAGCTTGGCCGGTGAGAGGCCACAGTTGTACTGCTCGTTCAAGAGATGTGAGTCGCCATTCTCCCAGAGGTTCAGAATGATGGGAATCGGAACCGCTTGGTCTGCTGTGACTCCGGAGGCTGGCACTTGGCCTGGAAGCCGAATGAGCGAGTAGATGACCGACACGAGTTCACGCTCCTGCTCTTGCAGTAGCTCCTTGATGGAACGCAGCGACTTGTAAAAGAACTTTTGGCCTGGTGGTCCTGCAATCTTCTCGGAGCCATCGCCATCCGAGTACCGGAAGGCCGTCTGCTCCGAGAACGTAACCACTACTCGTGATTGACGGCATACGTCGCGGAAGCCCTCGGCAAGCATCTGTGCCGATCGACGGTGATGTTGCTCAGTAAAGTGCTCATCGCCAAACAACAACTGCGTGCGTTGCTCCCACGACTCGAGCTCCGGCTCCTCTTGGCGCACGTCGAAGCAACTGATCAAAGCCACCAACGGCTCGTAGCTCGAGGTGTCGTTCGGATACAAGCTATCGACCATGTTGATCTCAGCTTGATCTTGATTGGCGAGTTGTTCTCGAGCATGTCGACGCAACTTGCGTTCAAGATTACGAATCTCTTGTGTTTGTTGGATGGTTTGCAACAATGACGAGATGCTCTCGGTGGGTTTCTTCTTATCACCACCCATACCCAAGAGACTGCCGATTCCAGGTGCTCCTGCACCAAGCAAGTTTGGCATCAACGCTGCAGCCATGTTGCTTGGTGTTGCAGTTGGATTCGCTGAGGAGGTGGTACTAGTCGGTGTTGTTCCAGCTGCTCCAGCTGCTCCAGCTGCTCCAGCTGCCAAGCCAGCCAAACCAGCCAAACCAGCCAAACCAGCAAGAGCTGCTGGATTGATTGTAGCACTGGCGTCACTTGATGGTTGAATCATACGCATCAATGACTGTGCAGTGTCGGGATTCTTGGTGGCAAAGTTCTCGAGTGCTTGAGAGACGGTATCCTCATCAAAGTTCGACGAATCCAACGATGCAAGGGCTTGTTGAAGATTTTGCATGTTGAGTTGACCATCACCACCAGCGACACCCGTGTCGATACCCATGGCAGCCAAGGCTGCAGCAGCATCAGAGACGGCCTTGGGATTCTTGGTCGACACCTCTTGAAACACTGGATTGAGCATCTGTTCGACTTCATCACCGCCGTAGGAGCTCGATAGATCGAGATCAGCAATGTTCGCCAGTACATTGGGATCGATGGCTCGTAGTGGCTCGGGCAACGATGCCAAGGCGTTTGCCTTGATCAACGGGATGAAGGCCGAGAATTGCGAGTTGACACCGAGCAGCTCACCGACACCGGCGTCATCCTCCGAAGCCACGATACGAGTCATCAACCATGCGAATGGCTTGTTGTACCACTGACGGCAAATGGCATCAAACTCGACCAGCAATCGTTCATAGTGTGAGATCGAAGCTCGTGATCCCGCATCGTCAGGATCGAATCCAGCAGCAGTAGCGAGCGACGCCGTGCTATTCGAGGCAGCCGGTGGATCGGGTACAAAGAGTGGCACGGGATCGGAGGTCGAGAACGACACCACGTCACCGAGCTCCTCGAGGAACTCGGACAAGCGATCGAGTACCTCTTGCGTTCGCTCCTTGTTTCGCAAGCCGAACGTGTTGATGCCAATCGTGTGTCCGAGGATACGAGAGCCGAGTGACAAGAAGGTACTCGGATCAGGGAATGGACGCAAGGTAGTCACTCGATCACGGCGTGCCTTGGCGGTCTTGAACAAGAGCGCGCGGGCGAGACGATCGATACGGTCACCGGTACTGTCACACGCAAGCAAGAACATCCAGCGATTGCAGAGATCGACACGCATCGCCTCGGGAATGCTGAATAGATGCATGTAAATCTGCGGGAACTTGGAGGCCCACATGCGACGTGGTCGGTCGACGATACCAGGGCCGATCTTGTGGATGGCACCTTCGTCGGGGTTGATACGCGGCGTGAGAGTGGTGGCGATCGCGACTGCAAGGTCTCGCATCTTGAGTGCACGATCTCCTTCGGCAATGCCGAGTGCTTCGTAACCAGCCCCGAGGGCGCCCGGACGCTCCTGACCCGTGAGCATACGCCACGTGTTGTGCAAACGAGTCTCGGGGTCCAAGAGAGCGACAGGCGAGTGGCTGCGAGTGAGTTGCTTGGGCAAGCGAGCCAACGCCGTCCAGAACAAACTCTGCGACGCACGACCGAGCACACGGTACAAGGTAGCGAGTTCGACCGCATTGAGACGAATGAACTGGAGTGGTTGATGTCGTGGCGAGGACAACTTGCGTGTCATCTCGTAGTAGAGCTCGTAGAACTGCGCTCGATTCATGCCAAGTACCGGCGATGGATCCTTGTCGGGGATGCGGCAAACGAGGTTCGGATCGAGCTTTCCGAGTGAAGCAATGAGCTTGAGCTTGACCGCACAGGCGTTGATACTACGATCGCGCCACTGCAACATGGCTTGCACCACCGGAATCTGACCAAAGACGATGCCACTATCGGGCATCGCTTGCTGCAGTGCGACCGCCGATTGGTGATAGGCACGCTTGGCAAGATACAAGAACGCCAGCCACAACTGGCCCTCCTTGGACTCCGACACGAGGTAACCATCGGGATCGAGACGCGCCGTAAAGTGCGAGCACTCGTTGGTGACGAACGGCTGGAAGTCGAGCCAAACGGCACGCGAGCCATTTCGAGAGCGTCGGCTCGAACCATTGCGTGGATCGTAGTCCAACAAGGGTCGAATGCTGCACACAAACATGATGGTCGTCGGATCATCGGTACGTCGAAGAATCAACCAATACTGCGAACGATCACCGAATGGATCGATCGAACGCAACTGAGCATCACCCGAGCCAATGGGAATCGATGTTGACAACTCAAAGTTGCCAAAGTTGTTCGACAACCATTGTACCGTGTTGCCACTCGTACGTCGAGCAGTGAACGACAAGCCGAAGCGTGGTAGCCCGATCATTCCACTCGTGAGTTCAATGTGCGCCGGATGCTCGAATGCAGCCAAGGCACTCGGACACGAGTTGGCAGAATTGAACGAGAACAAGCACTCCTTAGATGGGTATTGATAGATCAACATGTTGTACAGTGAACTGGTCTTACCCGTTGGAGTTGCCGACGACGAGGACGATCCCGACGACGACGACGATGAGGTGTTGGCACTACCCAAGGTCGATGATGAGGTAGATTGAATGACAGCATAGTGATGCAAGACTCCAAAGCGTTCTGCCGGATACAACCAACTAAAGAAGATGGTATTCGAGTGGCGACCGAAACCATGCCAACCTTCAGAGCTTGGAATGAAGCCAGGCAGACGCAAGAGATCATTGATGCGCTCGATTCGAACGCTCTGAAGCTCGCGATCGTAGAGCTCGTCAGGCAACGCCGAACCGGGTTGGAGACGATACCAATCATCGTCGATACGACGCAAGATCTCGGGCTCCTTACCAGTATGCCAATGAATCTCGTACGTGTCATACGAGCCCGATGCATCGGCCCAGAGGACGGTAAAGACATTCCAAGCGCCACGCTTCTCGAACTCGCACGGCAGCGATTGTTGGCCAAAGTAGTCGCGATAACGAATCGATGCCACGACCTCGGGTGCGACAAACGTACGCATGCGGCCATTGAGTGCCACCATTCCCGATGGAGGATCGACCAACAGATCGAGTTCGCCCGAGGTGCCAGGTTGCGTGACTCGGCAACGGAACACTGGGTACGACCTCGTATCCGAGACCCAATCGGAAGCGATCGTAATGTTGGGCAGGAGCAACTCGAGCACCGGTTGCATAAAGGCCGTTACTTGTTGTTGATTGGGCTTTCCGGTCTCGGGTACCAACAAGCTCGAGCGCCACAATTGTAGCAACAGGTGAATCCAATCCGAGAGCGTATCGAGCTCGAACGAGTCTTGATTCTTAATGTCGGAGATCAAGGTCGCACGGTAGATCAAGAAGCTCGCCATGACGTACGGCGCCACGCGCACGCCCGGAAAGCCGGCAATGTTACCATCGAGCTTATCGAGCGCCAACGATGAGCGGTATTGTTGGCGAATCAATTGCAAGAAGAAGCGATGAATCGCGCCAGCGTGAATGTCGAGGTCCGTGCCACCGCTGGCGGCGTTATTGGCGGTACCACGAACGGAGGTGGCGGCCGTGACGCTTGCAAGCTCTTGGCGGTGTTGCTGCAATCGATGGCGCAAGTACCATACGCGAGTGGCAAAGAAGAACTCGGGCTCGCGATCGATGCGATCAATCGTATCGCGCATATGTGGTGGCGGTCCGGTAGCGAGTGCCTGCTCGAGTGTTCGTGCCACTCGGTACAGAACCGAGCGCAGGTACAACTCGGCCGTAATGTTGCGCTGGTACTCTTGTTGTCGAATGGCTCGACGAAAGACGAGCAACATGGCACGGCACCACTGAGGCTTGTGGTAGCATGCGAGCGAGAGTGCCGTCGAGTGGAAGAGCTTGAGTTCGAAGGCACGCTGCAGTTGTGGTTGCGAGATCAACGCTCCGATACGTTCACTCGCCAAGTCACCGAGCATCACGTGCATCGACACTGGCGCATACAATGCCACGTAGCGAGACCAATGTTGGTAGGTATCGGTGATGGTCGCTCGCGAGTACGCAGGCAAGGCCGCCAGCGGCAGCACGGGCTCGATCTCGTCCGGTCCAGCCATGCCGGTCAAGCTTGCAGGAAGCCGATAGAGGCGACGATCGTTCGGAATGAGATCGGGCGCCCACATGACAGCCGTATGATCGAAGCGTAGCTCTTGCATCAGGTCGACCTCGCCTCGCAGGCCATCGAGGCATGGAGTGTCGGCAGCCTCGAACAAGATCGAGGCGCTCGAGACGGCATTCTGCCCGGTGGCTTGGTTCTCGAGCGCCGAGCGAACAATCTGCTTGCGGAACTCCTTGGGCAACGGGATGCCGATATTCTTGCTGCTCGGCGGGTAGATTCCAGCATCGAAGCCGTCTTGATTCAGCGTCATGATGCCGAGCACCGTATCTTGATCGTCGAGACGAATGATCGGTAGCCAGATACCGAGCGCACCGACAGAGTTCTTGTACAGTCGATCGAGGCTATCGGGTGGCGAGACGTACGTGAAGCCCAACGACGGCAAGCCGCCATTCGTAAACGCCACTCGCATTCGCTTGAGGAACGAGAACACCAACGCCATAAAGGTCTCGCGCTCCGACATCCAGCAGTTACGCGAGAAGCGACTGCGAAGCTCACCGCCGACCATGCGACCGAGGCCACCGAGGCCACCCGTGAGTGCACCGCCGACGCCGTTCGGAAATGCGTAGTTGGCCGGATTGATGGCGATGGTCGAGAGCGTCATGAGTTGGAACAACTGCAACAAGGTCGTGGGCCAGAAGCGATACAACGCCGGGCTGTGGAGGATTCCATCTTGCCACAGCTGTTGCACGCGCGAACCATCGATCGGTGTGTCGATCTCGCCGCGTTGCGTCAAGATGTTGGTGAACGAGCCCAACAACACGGCCACTTGGCCCGTGATTTCCGGTGGGCAGTTGCGCGTCGCCAGCGCTCGAATGGCAAGGATCTCGTTGGCCGAGATGGTCTCGGCGTAGTGCGCCGCCGGCTCGCACCAATACGTGCGAAGCGCAGCACGCAGGTGCTGGATCACGGGCCGGTATTGAGAGCCGAAGAAGAGCTCGATCTCGTTCGTCGGTCGTTCGAACAATTGATCGATGGATGCCACAAGCTCACGAGCAGCCTCGGCTACCGTAGCGGTGTAGACCACTTGCGGAATGTTGTACAGCTGCGGAATGTAGACACCGCCGCTGCTGGTCAAGTCACTCGCGCCACTCGGTACCTCACCGAGCTCTTGCTCCAACAAGACACTGGTGCAACAAGCAACCAACGGGCCCTTCAAGGCCGTAAACACTTCGTTGAAGCGGAGGCAATACCGATGAGTACGTTGAAGCATCAACCAGGTCTTGATCTCCTCTTCCGTGTACTCGGGCACTGCGTGATTCGAGTTGGATGACGTAGATCGCTTGCCTTCACTTGACTTTTTTCGAAATGATGGTACGTGAAGATGATGAGTTGATGTTGACGAGGATGATGAGGAGGAGGATGATGAGGAGGATGAGGAGGAGGATGAGGAAGAGGATGAGGATGTCGAAAAGATATTGGTTGGAGTCGTAGCAAGTGCTTGAATGGCTTCGTTCAAGCTGAGCTGTCCAAGATGACGAGCTAACCATTGTTGAACCGATTGTTCGACGAGTTGATCGAGACGCTTGGATTCATTGAGCAACCATGCAGCACCTCGTTGGGCACTACTCTGTCGAGTGACAGCGTCAAAGGTCGTTTTCGCCATGGACAATTGACGGTTGCGCGTGGCCATGATCTTGTCGCGATCGAGTCGGAACGCACGCTCGACGTTGGGATGGATGATGCGCTTACCGGTCGTAGCATCAAAGAACGGGATGGTGCCTCCGTAGTGAGCGCGAGCCAGATCGGCGATCGTGCCGAGAATGCCACGCTCCGAGTCACCGAGCTCCCAGTCATGGAAGTTGAGTTGCTGCGTGTCGGCCGAGCGGCGTTGAATGTAGCGCAAGCTCTGACTGAGGCGCAACTCGAACCACGCCTCACGCGCGTCGTAGAAGCGATCGCTCTGTAGCTTCTGGCCAAAGTTGGTCCAGTAGACCGGGAATCGCGCCGGCGAAACGATGCGAGCATCGCTGTGCGGCAGGCAGTAGAGTCGATCGAGCAATGCCAACGACATGGTCAAGTACACGTACTCGGTCGGCCGCATGCTCCACTCGTGATACTCCTTGATCGAGCCGAGATGCGGGCCGAGATGGTGCAAGATCGACGCCAACACACACTGGCCAGTGGTGTAGACGTTGGTCGACCACATGCGAATCGTGGCTTCGTCGGTCAGCGCGTCCCAGAACGTGTCCTCGACCGGAGGCAACGAGTCGAACACCACGTGCAAGAACGCACGCAATGCCGCCCAATGCTTGGCCTCGATGAGCGAGCAGAGCTGCGTGGTCCACGCACGCCACGTGCCCTCGACCTCGGGAGGCTGCATGGCTGCCCACCACTCGCTCGGTGGCGTTGTCGATGAGCGTACGGCCGGCAGCTGCTGGCCCGAAAAGATGTTGACACCGGAGCTCGGAGGCGCCTTGCTACGCTTGCCGACCACGAGCCCGTCGCCCGCATCAGGTGGGATTTGTAGGTGGCCACTGAACGGTGAGGCCTTCTTTTGAATCAGCGTCAAGTTGGCCATTGATGGTGACCCCAACGATGACGACGACGACGAGGACGAGGACGAGGCCGCAGCTGTGGAGGACTTGGCATTCTCGTGGAGGATGGCATCGAGGAACTCTTGCAACTTGAGGAGGTTGATCTGTTGCAATTCGCGATCGTCGCCAAAGACCGAGAGTCGTTGCGAGGCTTGGAGGAAGATGCGTTGCGACGCATCGACCACCTCTTCGGGTGGCAGGTTCATGCAGTACTTGTGGAGTATGAAGAGCGAACGTGCCAACGAGCGTCGTTGTTGTCGACGTTGATCGTTGGGTGATGCGCAGTGAAGCTCATAGGCCTCGAGTGCATCGATCGGCGACGTGCCGGGCTGAAGCAGACTGGCCGATGTTTGCAACAATGTCGGCGGAGCGAGAGCCTCACGTTGCAGCAAGTGAACGACGGCCATCAGCACCGCCGAGACACTACCACCCAATGGCGCGCCATCGAGGATCGATCGTCCACCAAGTAGCGCATCGCTCAAGCTCTCCTCAATGTCCATCAATGGAGAAGCTTGGAGGCGATACGAGCGCAGCGCACGTAGCGCAGACAAGGGTCCAACGGTCGAAGCCGCGCCGCGTACCAACGTCGTGAGACGCGATATGCGCGACTGTGCTGCCACGATGCCGTCGTCTTCCACGTCTTCCTCGAGGAGATCGGTGGCCGTTTCGAGGAGTTGCGGCGACGTGGTTGGTGCTGGATCTTCAAACTCGTTGGCGAATTGAACGAGTAGCAAGGCCTCGAGCGCCACCAACAAGGCGCGCACTGGCACTTGACCGAACGATACGCCGTTGATGGTACCGATCGGACCCGAATTACTCGCAAGAATCGCGTCCATGTTCATGCCAGCGTTGCCCAGTAGGCCCTCAAGACCACCAGCAGGACCGTTGTTGTTGTTGTTGTTGTCGGTAGCCATCGAGTCTTGTCCATCGAGACCACCAACAACATTACCGATCGTGGATGCGAGGCGCTCGAGTGGACTCTTGCTGGCACCATTCGCTGATGGATACAAGTTACGCTTCGAGCTCGTAACATGTACATCGCTCACTTGTGGGAAGCAATCTTTGATCGATTCACTCGTGTTCAATAGGCGTAGTTGTGGGTGATCTGTTTGATTCTTTGGCAAATCGATTTGGACCTGTTGATATATCACAATACAATCGTTAACTACCAAGATCAAACCGCTCGTGTGATGATGGTAAGAAAACATACCCAAAGTACAGCAGTCTCTGTGAGCTCCAACTTGCGGTCATTTGAATCTTGATCTGGTGAAAGAGATGGTGATGACGTTGACGATGTCGATGAAGAGGATGACGATGACGATGAGGAGGATGAGGACGATGAAGAGGCTGGCGCAGTCGTCGGCGTGGCAGCTCCGGCCGAGGCAGCAGCACCAGCGAGTGCACCGGCACCCGGGATCACGTTACCGACCAACGCCAATGGATTGGCGGCATCGGACGACGAGTCGTTATCAGCACGAGTACGCGAGTACTTTTGACGCCACGTGATTGGCAGCAAGATGGTCGTGACCTTCTTGTCTCGACCACTGGCAGCGGCATCGATCAATCCCGCTACTTGTTGCAGCCACTTGTCGGCCACCGAGGCTCGGGTGCTGTTGGAGCCTCCACGAGCAGCTTCGACCTCGCGCACGAACGCGAGCGCTCTCGCCCACTTGGAGACCTCATCGGTCGCCTCGGCGAACGACGTGTGTTCGTCGCTGATCGGTTGTTGCAGCTGAAACTCGTAGAACGATAGATGCTCCTCGATGACACGCGCCAGAGTAGCAGCCGATTGAGTCGAACGAGTGAGTGGTATACGATTGGATCGAAGCAACTCGGCGACCAACGTCTCGTCGTAGCCTCGCGCTCGAGGTTGTCGCGAGAAGGAATCGACGAACAAGCGCATACACACGAACGACTCGGCATGCGTCGGCGCAATGCGTACGACGCGCGAGTGTTCACATACACGCAACGATCGATTGACCTCGTACTCGGCCGCGAATTGACCCTCGGCCGCGATCGAACGTCGAATCTGTTGTTGTAGATTCTCGCACCAGAGTTGATACGAAGACGGCAGTTGTTCGCGAGGCAGCGAATGGAACTTGATCGTCACGACCTCTTCGAATCCATTGCGAAATCGTACTCGAATGATCTCGGTGTACGACATGGTCGTCGCCCAACAACAGCAACCGACTCGTCAAGCACGAGGATATTCTGTTCTGCAATCGAATATCCATCATGAAGATTGAGCCATACACACCAAGAGTTGTGTGAGTCATCACGAAGAAGGCCAAGAGTACCACATCACAAGCGATCGCCACACACTCGACTAGACCACGATGTAGAGAGACAGACATAGCGATGTGCGTACGGGTGAGGGCTCCTCGTTGGACCTCGTCAAGTGGAATCAAAGAGGGAGGCCCAGTAGTAGCTCGGATATAAGGCACACCGGTCAACCTCGTCTTCTCTCGAGGCCTACGGCGCTCGGTCTCACTCACTCACTCACTCGCTCGCTCGGTCGGTCGTTCACTTCGACACTCGGGCGTGGTGCAGCGAGGGAGGAAGAGTGAAGAGGAGGAGAGGGCGCGCGAGAAGAGGCGGCAAGCAACTGAGGCCATCGATCGAGAGCCCTCTCCTCTTAGCCTCTACCACCAAGATAGAGACCCTGCCTTGACCTTGCATATCTCTTGGTTGGGATTCTAAGCCTCTACCTCTACCAAGATAGAGATCCTGCCTTGACCTTGGATATCTCTTGGTTGGGATTCTAAGCCTCTACCAGTGACCACCAAGATAGAGATCCTGCCTTGACCTTGGATATCTCTTGGTTGGGATTCTAAGCCTCTACCACCACCAAGATAGAGACCCTGCCTTGACCTTGCATATCTCTTGGTTGGGATTCTAAGCCTCTACCTCTACCACCACCAAGATAGAGACCCTGCCTTGACCTCGGATATCTCTTGGTTGGGATTCTAAGCCTCCACCTCTACCTCCACCCCAACCAAGATTTCGACCAGCGGTAGTAGTCTCCTCTCCCTCTCATCCGTGCACCTCCTCCCGTCTCCGAGCTATCCATGCCATCATGACCACCGACGCAACCCAACTCTCCGATCATGAGATCCGAGAGTACTTTTGGCAAGGTATCTGTACCCACGACGTGGATGCCGAACGTGGCATCACGACCATCAGGCGTGTGGAGACACTCGACTCGATCGTTCGCATCATACTCGCTCCGACGCGTACGCGACGCGCTACTGCCTCACACATGCTGCCTCACTCAAGAGTCAGCTGTTATTCAGGAAGTCGACACTCATTTGAAGTCTATCAATGCTGCAGAACCGACATGGAGCACCGATCTTCGACGATCGTTATTGAGTGTGTATCGCTTGCTCGGAGCCACACCTGTGACTCTCATGCGTACAATCCACGACGAACTCGAAGCTGCTCGTTTGTTCTTAGCGTCTAGTGATGAATCGCATCTGAGGCTCGTCGTATCGAGGTACTACTTACGACGAGCTCACTCGTACACATACAATCGATCAATTGATCGAGTCGGATCGTGTGTGATGGACCATCATTCGTAGAGTGTTGGATCTACTCGAGCTCTGGTCGAATGACAAGCGATTCTCTCATGACTTCTCGATCGATAACGACAATGCCGTTGCCTTGATGAGTGAGACCGAAGGTCTATTGGATCGAATCAAGCAACTCGCCATGGTTCCGAACTCTGCAGCAATGATCGAGAACATTAGAGCATCGATCGTATGTACTCCAGGCTGGAGTTGAAGATCATCGATGCATCAAAGTACCGATCCTCACCATCGATCCTCACCATCGCTCATCGTTTGGAGGAGATCTACAGTATGATGCTCGATCTCGTCCTCCACCACGCGAATCAACGATACCAAGCGCAAGTCCGCCATACTCTTGGGCCTCTGCGATCCAAGCTCTCAAGAACATGAGTGCACGAGCCATCGCTCTACAATTGACGCACGACACTGCGTGTCTCTTTGATCAGTTGTTGCCTCATGAGTTCATGGGCTGTGCATGGAGCAAGCCGTCGATGAGAGATAACTCGTCGCACGTCTCACGGCTGATGCAGAGATCCAATGCCATCTCTGCGTGGGTTTCGACTTCGATACTGTACGGCACTAGCTTTAATGATCGAGCAGAACTCTATGCCAAGTTTGTTGATCTTCTTGTTGTATGTACACGGGCCTCCATGGCACACGTTGCATTGTACCTCAATCAACTAACTATATCTCTCTCTCTTTTACATCGTTGTAACTAGGAACTGTATCAGCTCAACAATTTTCATGATTGCTTCTCTGTACAATCGGGAATGCAAACATCCTCCATGTATCGATGTCTTTTACTTCGCAATGTATGTGATAGCTTGCTAATCATTTGATCTGTGGATTCAACCCATCATCGATATACTAACCGAATCGATGTTGTGGTGATTGGTATCAACCACTTGGCATTCGTTCTCCTCAAGTCCCTCGATTCTCAGCGTCAAGCGAATCTGCTTCGAGTATCAGACGTAATCTGTGCCGAATCAGGTTACTCCAAACTACGGCGTGCCATGATTAACTGCGTCGGACCGACCATTCCATTCCTTGGATTGATTCTGACCGATTTGCGCTTTGTGGAGGATGCCTTTCCTGAGTACATTGATCCGCCGTGCATCAACTGGAACAAGTGCGAGCATCGATATTTGATCGTCAACCAGCTCTTTCAGTACGATTGGACTCAAGCGATCGAGCTCGAGATCGATTCTTCGACACGAGACCTCACGCACATTATCGAACTCTTGCAATCCGACGAATCCGAACAGTACGACTTCAGCCTCTGGGTCGAGCCTCGCGCTCTTTGTTCGGCTCCGTGTGTCTCTAGCATTGTTGCGCACTTGTCGTATCTTGGCAACTCTGATTCCAAGGCACGCAAGTCTACCTCGGAGCTGGCAGTCGAACAAGTGGCTCAGCGCCTGAGCTCGGCCGGTTGGGCACCAGAGTCGCATATTCGCATGAGATGCGATGATGCCACACTTGCCACTCGCGATTTTACCGAATGGCTTGTGAGTCTCGTGAGTGCCGAGAAGATTGAGCGAGATCGATCGTTTGCAACATGGTTACTACACTCGTCGGTCGAGCTTGACTTGATTGGAGTGGTTCGCCGACTCTTGGAGCTCGGCATTGATCCAAACTCTAGGCTCAGACAAGAAGACGACGACGACGACAAGGAGCGCTCGGCAACCACTATGGTCATCTCCAATCCAGCGATCGAAAGACTGGTTCAGGCGAGGGTACCAAGTAGAACAGCCTTGTTTGTGTGTCGATCCGAAGAGATGATGCGCCTCCTCGTGTCGTTCAATGCCGATCTCGAGGCTCGCAACCAGTGGCTGCAGACGCCATTGATTGCCGCAGCGGCTGCCGATGGAGACGCCGCTCGAGCACAGTGGCTGATTGCGCTCAAGGCCGACATCAACGCTCGTATGGATGGAGGCTTCACTGCACTGCATGTGGCCGCCTCGCGACACGATCCAGAGCTCGTGCTGGAGCTCCTGTTGGCGCGAGCTGACGTCATGGCCCTCTCGCTGTGGGGCACAACGACCACCATGGAAGCAGCGATGAGTGACGATGCCGATGTGACCAAGTTACTCCTGTACCATCATGCTCCAGGCTTCCTCGTCGATCCGCCTCGCAAGCGCAGCAGAGAGCAAGTCAAACTCTCACACGAGATGAGCGAGATGTTGAGCGAGGATCGAGTGGCAGAGCTTCAAGCTTATGGAGTGTGGAACCATGCTACGCACCATCTTGCCTCGGAGGACCATCGTACAACGATACGAGTACTGATGGACCTACACACTCTCGAGCCAACCTCATTGATTGGTGTGCTGCCCAGAGAGTTACTGTGGTTGTTGTTCTCGTTCTTAAATTGTAAGTAGCATCGAATAGATAGAAGGAACCGCGTGGTAGACTTGTGCATTGTGCTGGTGCTGTTCTTTGTTGCTTCGTTGTTTGGTCGTGTTGTATCGCGAACGCCATTCCGCATATACTTTGTTTGATTGGTATCATCACGGTGAGAGAGTTGGAGGATGGAGTTCTATCCGCTTGATGACGATACTCGGATCAAGCTCTCGATTGGTACCAAGAAAGACGGCGATGCTGATGGCGTATTCGACGGGCCAACCAGCTTGGCATTCGACCATCATCGAGGTCTCTTGCTCACAGTTGAGTACAACAATCATCGAGTGCAAGTATTCTCGTGCGATGACGGCTTCTCGTTCGTGTCCAAGTTCGCCGGCCAGGAAGGCGACCAGCCAGGCCAGTACGTGAACCCGTATGGTATCGCGATCGATCACGATCATGATCGCATCCTCGTCACTGATTGTCGCAATCATCGAGTACAATCGTGGTCTCTGAGCGAGCAATCGTTCTTGTCGTGCATCGGCCAGCATGGATCGGGGGACCTCGGGTTCTCCTTTCCCCGAGGCATTGCGATCGACAAGCATCATCATCGCATCATCGTCGTCGATTCCAACAACCATCGATTGGTGTTCTTGTCGTCGATCGATCTCTCGCTCTTGTTCTCTGTCGGCGGCGAGAAAGGATCACAGCCTGGCGAGCTCTCTCACCCATCAAGCATCGCGATCGATGATGATCGACATCGAATCATCGTTGCTGATACCGTCAACGACCGAGTGCAAGTATTGTCGTTGATCGATGGCTCGTTCTTGTTCGAGTTCGGCTCCAAAGGCTTTCAACCAGGCCAGCTCCGCAATCCTCAAGGATTGTGCATCGATAACCAAGGCCGAATCATCGTCGCCGATTGGCTCAACCATCGGCTGCAATCATTCACTCACGATGGCCATCACAGCTCGTCTTTACATTGTGGCGGCGAGAAGCCATTTGGAGTTGCATTCGACGAGCATCGAGGTCTCATCGCCTTCTCGGCAGGCCAACGAGTGCATGTGATTGGAGCCAATCAATGGCTGCCCGACACGTTCTCATGGCGACCAGATCGACATCGATATGCACCATCATGGATCAAGCAAGCAGTGTCGACGATGACGATGGTTCGATCGCTGGTCGATGAGTGTTCGGCGATGTCGATGATTCCGAACGAGCTGCTGTTCGAGATCTTCTCGTTCCTTTGATTGGCATCACATTGTGATGATCTTGATTCTCTTGATATCAATGAGCCATCTCGAGCGATTGACATCGACTCACGAATGAGCACACATGTGTTGCAAGCATCACATCTCTTGATGTTTATGTATCTCTCTCTCTTTGCAATGGAATGATGATGTGGTTCACAATGCTTCTCTCTCTCTTTGCTGAATGAATGCAATCTCAATCATATCCTCTCTCAATTATCAATACAAACATATTTGCATCAAGAGTTTGAAGCATCTCTCTTTGACATCGATTGGAAGGGCAAGCAAGCATCAAGCAAGGATCATGATCACGAACAGGACGGAGGGAGGTGCTGTTCTTTGTTCCTTCATCGATTGGTTCTTGTTGCTTGTTGCTTGCTTGCTTGCTTGGTGTCTCTCTCTCGTGTCTCGTGTCTCGTGTCTCGTGTCTCGTGTCTCGTGTCTCGTGTCTCGCGTGAGCCAGTAGTATCTTTGCAGTTTGGAGCTTGGAACATCTCTTTGTCGCTGTGAGAGATTGAGTTGGAAGATGGGAGACGATACTCTTGATCGTGATGCTCGCATCAAGCTGCTCTCGATCGGCATCATGGAACCAAGCGATGCTGATGGCTTGTTCCACTGGCCGCAAGCCTTGGCGTTCGACCATCATCGAGGTCTCTTGCTCGTCTCCGATTATAGCAATCATCGAGTGCAAGTATTGTCTTGCGATGATGATGGCTTCTCGTTCGTGTCCAAGTTCGGCGAGAAAGGCCGCCAACCAGGCCAGTTCGTGAATCCAAGTGGCCTTGCGATCGATCACGATCATGACCGCATCCTCGCCTCGGATATTCGAAACAGTCGATTACAATCATGGTCATTGAGCGACCAATCTTTCATCTCGTGCATCGGCCAGCAAGGAGCAGGAGATCTCGAGTTGGTTGCTCCCCGAGCCATTGCGATCGACAAGCATCATCATCGCATCGTCGTCGCCGATGCGCAAGATGATCGATTGGTGTTCTTGTCGTCGATCGATCTCTCGTTCTTGTTCAAGGTCGGCAAGCGAGGATCTCAGCCTGGCGAGTTCCGTTCCCTTTCAAGCATTGCGATCGATGATGATCGACGTCGAATCATCGTCAGTGATTGCCTCAACCATCGAGTGCAAGTATTGTCATCGATCGATGGCTCGTTCTTGTTCGAGTTCGGCTCTCAAGGCAGCCAACCAGGCCACTTCGCTTTTCCTCATGGAATATGCATAGATAACCAAGGCCGAATCATCGTCGCTGACCACTACAGCTATCGGCTGCAAGCATTCACTCACGAAGGCCATCACATCTCATCCTTCGATTGTGGCGGCGAGAAGCCAGTCGGAGTTGCATTCGACGAGCATCGAGGTCTCATCGCCTTCTCGGCAGGCCATCGAGTGCATGTGATTGGAGCCAATCAATGGCTTACCAATATCAATTTCGTGTGGCGACCAGATCGTCATCGACATGCTCCATCATGGATCAAGCAAGCGGTCTTGACGATGACGATGATTCGATCGCTGGTCGATGAGTCTTCGGCGATGTCGATGATTCCGAACGAGATCTTGTTCGAGATCTTCTCGCATCTCGAGGCCCCAGAGCAACAAGCTCCTCAGTATCATCAACATCAACATCAATCCGAGACCTCAACGACCACGTCATCGTCATCATCATCATCATCATCATCATTGCCATCTCAACAGAGTGCCTCGAACGCCAGGTGCACCATGATGTGACGATACTATCCTGTACCCTCCTCCTCGTCGCCATGCTCATCATCCAGCACTCCACCGCAAACACCGATGCTGTGATTGGCCGAAATATCAATCAAGCTCTCTCTCCAATACCAGTACCAATACAATGCAAGAGATCCTGATGCAAGAATTGTCATCATGAAGAGGCTCGCGTGAGTGAGTGAGTGGTTGGTGAGGGAGGTGCTGTTCTTTGTTCCTTCATCGATTGGTTCTTGTTGCTCTTTGCTTGCTTGCTTGGTCCTTCGTGTCTCGTGTGTGAGCCGGTATCTTTGCAGTTTGGAGCTTGGATCATCTCTTTGTCGTTGAGAGAGATTGAAATGGAAGAGATGGGAGACGATACTCTTGATCGTGATACTCGAATCAAGCTCTCGATTGGCACCTTGCAATCAGGCAAGGATGACGGCCTGTTCCACTTCCCTCTGGGCTTGGCGTTCGACCATCATCGAGGTCTCTTGCTCGTCGTCGACAGCTGGAATCATCGAGTGCAAGTATTGTCTTGCGATGATGATGGCTTCTCGTTCGTGTCCAAGTTCGCCGAGGAAGGCCGCCAACCAGGCCAGCTCAGACATCCTGAGGGCATTGCTATCGATCACGATCATGATCGCATCCTCATCGTTGATCGCCTCAACCATCGAGTACAATCATGGTCTCTGAGCGAGCAATCGTTCTTGTCGTGCATCGGCCAGCATGGATCAGGAGATCTCGGGTTCTACTATCCTCGAGGCATTGCAATCGACAAGCATCATCATCGCATCATCATCGCCGATGCCGACAACGATCGATTGGTGTTCTTGTCGTCGATCGATCTCTCGTTCTTGTTCTCCATCGGCAAGCAAGGATCTCGACCTGGCGAGTTCAAATTTCCAACAGGCATTGCGATCGATGATGATCGACATCGAATCGTCGTCTGTGATGCCAACAATCATCGAGTGCAAGTATTGTCGTCGATCGATGGCTCGTTCTTGTTCGAGTTCGGCTCCAAAGGCAATCGACCAGGCCAGTTCAAGTATCCTCATGGATTGTGCGTCGACAACCAAGGCCGAATCATCGTTGCCGATTGCCACAACAATCGGCTGCAATCATTCACTCACGATGGCCATCACATCTCATCGTTCGATTGTGGCATCCAGAGAGCGTACGTAGTTGCATTCGACGAGCATCGAGGTCTCATCGCCTTCTCGACAAGCCATCGAGTGCATGTGATTGGAGCCAATCAATGGCTGCCCGACACGTTCTCATGGCGGCCAGATCGTCATCGATATGCACCATCATGGATGAAGCAAGCAGTGTTGACGATGACGATGATTCGATCGCTGGTCGATGAGTCGTCGGCGATGTCGATGATTCCGAACGAGCTCTTGTTCGAGATCTTCTCGTTCCTTTGATTGGTATCTGATGGTGATGATCCTGGTCCAATCCCTTTGATGTGGCGAGTCTCGATCACTCGCAAATGTATCGCGAGCACCATCGCGCTGTCCATCTGTCCATCTGTCTGTCATTCATGTCGAGAGCTGCAATCTCGATCCGCTCCCTCGCTCTCTCGAATCAAATGCAAATACAAATACATCATGCATCGCCATCGTCGTCGATTCTCTCAATCTCTTGGATGCTTGATGGGCACCACGAAGGCGAGCTTCAATTGGAGGTCAGGCACACGCATCGACGAGCATCACATCGTGTCATCTCATCAAGTCAAGAAGAGGCTCTTTGTGTGAGAGTATCTTGATAGAGCTTATGAATATAGTGAGTGTGGAGGGTGCTGTTCTTTGCTTCCTGGTCGTCTCGGTGCTGCATCGCATCACTCTTGCGTCGGTGGGTCTCTCTCGTGTCTCTGGTGTAGGTCGTGTATCAGAAGATGGGAGACGGCAAGCTTGATGATGATGCTCGAATCAAGCTCTCGATTGATGATACGGAACAAGCAAGGCCATTCTCGTACCCATCAAGCTTGGCGTTCGACCATCATCGAGGTCTCTTGTTCGTCGTTGATCCACACTTCCATCGAGTGCAAGTACTCTCGTGTGACGATGATGGTTACTCGTTCGTGTCCAAGTTCGGCGAGAAAGGCCGCCAACCAGGCCAGTTCGTGCATCCATGCGGTATTGCGATCGATCACGATCATGATCGCATCCTCATCGTTGATCTCAACAATAGTCGAGTGCAATCGTGGTCATTGAGCAACCAATCGTTCTTGTCGCGCACTGGTGACTACGGATCACGAGGTCTCGAGTTCGAGAGTCCTCAAGGCTTTGCGATCGACAAGCATCATCATCGCATCATCATCGTCGATGTCTTCAACAACCGCTTGGTGTTCTTGTCGTCGATCGATCTCTCGTTCTTGTTCGAGATCGGCGGTCAGGAGAATGGCCATCCTGGCGAGTTTAGCAGTGCAACTAGCGCTGTGGTCGATGATGATCGACATCGAATCATCGTCATTGATGCCTTCCATAATCGATTGCAAGTAGTGTCGTCGATCGATGGCTCGTTCTTGTTCGAGTTCGGCTCTCAAGGCAATCAACCAGGCCAGCTCCATAATCCTCTTGGAGCGTGCATCGCCAACCAAGGCCGAGTCATCGTCGCCGACTCCAACAACTATCGATTGCAAGCATTCACTCACGATGGCCATCACATCTCATCTTTCGGTTGCGGCCGCGAGAAGCCATTGGCAGTTGCATTCGACGAGCATCGAGGTCTCATCGCCTTCTCGACGCAGCATCAGGTGCATGTGATTGGAGCCAATCAATGGCTTGCTGATACGTTCACATGGCGACCAGATCGTCATCTATATGCTCCATCATGGATGAAGCAAGCGGTCTCGACGATGACGATGATTCGATCGGTGGTCGATGATTCGGCATCGATGTCGATGATTCCGAACGAGATCTTGTTCGAGATCTTCTCGTATCTCGAGCCTCCAGAGCGCAAGACGGCTCTCGAACAACAGCAAGTAGAGATCACGACGACCACTGTGATACCATCGGGTCGATCTCGAACAAGGGCCAAAAGCAAGAAGTGCGCCATGATGTGAAGAGCGCGGTGTTCGTTGTGTTCGTTCGTTGTGCCGTGGTCGTCTCGTTGCTGCATCGTTGCTCTTGTGTTTGTGTGAAACCCGTACAGAACTATCGTAGTGCACCATGTTGTGGCACAAGAGAGTAAGTATGAAGGTTGGAGATGACCCGCTTGATTATGACACGCGAATCAAGTTCTCGATTGACATCAAGCAGCAACGCGACCAGGATGCCGACAACGACGATGATGACGATGATGACGATGACCCGTTCGCCAGCCATCGAGGCTTGGCGTTCGACCATCAACGAGGTCTCTTGCTCGTCGTCGATACCAATTACCACCAAGTGCAAGTATTCTCGTGTGGCGATGATGATGGCGGCTCGTTCGTGTCCAAGTTCGGTGCGAAAGGCAACCGACCAGGCCAGCTCCAGTATCCTCATGGTATTGCGATCGATCACGATCATGATCGCATCCTCATCACTGATTGTCGCCATGATCAAGTACAATCATGGTCATTGAGCAACCAATCGTTCTTGTCGTTCATCGGCAAGAAGGGCTCACGAGATCTCGAGGATTTGGACTTTCAAGGCATTGCGATCGACAAGCATCATCATCGCATCATCGTCGTCAATACCGACAACCATCGATTGGTGTTCTTGTCGTCGATCGATCTCTCGTTCTTGTTCTCCATCGGCAAGAAAGGTTCTCGACCTGGTGAGTTCTATTGTCCATCAAGCATTGCGATCGATGATGATCGACATCGAATCATCGTCTGTGATGCCCACAATCATCGAGTGCAAGTATTGTCGTCTATCGACGGCTCGTTCTTGTTCGAGTTCGGCTCTCTTGGCGATCGACCAGGCCAGTTCCGCAATCCTCAAGCAGTATGCATCGACAACCAAGGCCGAATCATCGTTGCTGACTTCTACAACGACCGATTGCAATCATTCACTCACGATGGCCATCACATCTCATCGTTCTTCTGTGGCCGCGAGAAGCCATTGGCAGTTGCATTCGACGAGCATCGAGGTCTCATCGCCTTCTCAGCACGCCATCGAGTGCATGTGATTGGAGCCAATCAATGGCTTGCCGACACGTTCACATGGCGACCAGATCGCCATCGATATGCTCCATCATGGATCAAGCAAGCCGTGTCGACGATGACGATGATTCGATCGGTGGTCGATGAGTCTTCGGCGATGTCGATGATTCCGAACGAGATCTTGTTCGAGATCTTCTCGTTCCTTTGATTGGCATCTCATGGTGATGATGAATCTGTCGATTCCAATGAGCCTCTTGAACGACTCACGAATGAGCACACATGTGTTGCAAGCATCACATCTCTTGCTATCTATGTATCTCTCTCTCTTTGCAATGGAATGATGATGTGGTTCACAATGCTTCTCTCTGTTTCTTTGCTGAATGCAATCTCAATCATATCCTCTCTCAATTATCAATACAAACATATTTGCATCAAGAGTTTGAAGCATCTCTCTTTGACATCGATTGGAAGGACACGCAAGCATCAAGCAAGGATCATGATCACGAACAGGACGGAGGGAGGTGCTGTTCTTTGTTCCTTCATCGATTGGTTCTCGTTGCTTCTTGTTGCTCGCTTCGTGTCTCTCGTCTCGTGTGTGAGCCAGTATCTTTGCAGTTTGGAGCTTGGATCATCTCTTTGTCGTTGAGGGAGATTGAAGGAAGAGATGGAAGACGATGCTCTTGATCGTGATGCTCGAATCAAGCTCTCGATCGGCACCAAGCACCGAGGCCAAACTGATGGCCAGTTCTCCCTCCCGTCGGGCTTGGCGTTCGACCATCATCGAGGTCTCTTGCTCGTCTCAGACATCTGGAATCATCGAGTGCAAGTATTCTCGTGTGGCGATGATGATGGCGGTGGTAGTTTCTCGTTCGTGTCCAAGTTCGGCGAGCAAGGCAGCCAACCAGGCCAGTTCAACTATCCATGTGGCCTTGCGACCGATCACGATCATGATCGCATCCTCATCGTTGATTACGGCAATCATCGAGTACAATCATGGTCATTGAGCGAGAAATCATTCGGGCCGTGCGTCGGCCATCGTGGATCAGGAGATCTCGAGTTCAAGAGCCCTCGAGGCATTGCGATCGACAAGCATCATCATCGCATCATCGTCGTCGATTCCAACAACCATCGATTGGTGTTCTTGTCGTCGATCGATCTCTCGTTCTTGTTCTCCATCAATGGTAAGCAAGGATCTCAATCTGGCGAGCTCCACAATCCATCAAGCATTGCGATTGATGATGATCGACATCGAATCGTCGTCACTGATACCAACAATCATCGAGTGCAAGTATTGTCGTTGATCGATGGCTCGTTCTTGTTCGAGTTCGGCTCTCTTGGCGATCAACCAGGCCAGCTCCGCAATCCTCAAGCAGTATGCATCGATAACCAAGGCCGAATCATCGCTGCTGACTTCGGCAACCTTCGATTGCAATCGTTCACTCACGATGGCCATCACATCTCATTCTTCGATTGTGGCACCGAGAAGCCATTGGCAGTTGCGTTCGACGAGCATCGAGGTCTCATCGCCTTCTCGGCAGGCCATCGAGTGCATGTGATTGGAGCCAATCAATGGCTTGCCGACACGTTCATGTGGCGGCCAGATGTCCATCGACATGCTCCATCATGGATGAAGCAAGCCGTGTCGACGATGACGATGATTCGATCGCTGGTCGATGAGTCGGCGATGTCGATGATTCCGAACGAGCTGTTGTTCGAGATCTTCTCGTTCCTTTGAGCCTGAGCCACATGCTGATGATACCGACCAATCCCTGAGCCACATGAATAGATCGTATCTTCATTGATGGAATGATACAACAACGTAGATAGTAAAGAAGTATCTTCTCTTGCTTCGTTTTAGCGAGTTGTTGTTTGATTGCCCTGCTGCACTCACATCCCTCCTCCACAAGCAACTAGCAAGTAACTGAGTGAGTGGTAGTAGAATATGTCACTGGGAGTCTCTCTCGTTGAAGCTTGTAAGCAAGGTGATCCTAATCGAGTGAGATCGATCTTGGATTCGGCTCGATCGACGCGAGAGCTCGACGACGTGCTGTCGCATCATGATGACAATGGTCGAACGGCATTGCTGGTAGCATGTGCTGCTGGAGGACCATCACTGCTTCCAACTCGTCCGACACACGAGATGTTGGATACCATCAATCGAGAACAAGTGCAACGTCATCATGAGCAGGCGTTGCGGTTGTCGACATGTGAGGAGCGTGATCGAGGCTTCATCGAGTGTGTACGATTGTTACTCGAGTATCGAGCCAAGGTCAATGAGGATCGAGATGCCGATGAGCGTAGCTGTATGCACATTGCCGCGACGGCACCGAGTTCCGTATCGAATGCGATCGTCGAGTTATTGATCGAGCATCAAGCAGAGGTCAATGTGACGGATCTCGATGAGCAGACGGCGCTCCATTGGGCAGCTCGAGCCAACAACGCAGCGACAGCGTCGAGCTTGTTGGCTCACGATGCATCATTGATCGATGCCGTTGATTCATGTGGCTATACGGCGCTGCACGAGGCAGCGATGGAAGGAAGCGAGCTCGTAGCACGAGTGCTACTCGATGCCCGAGCGTCGATCGATGCACGAGACCTCGAGCTCGAGACGCCGCTCATGTTTGCGATCCTCCACGGCCATGGGAACGTGGCGTCGTTACTGATTGAATCTCGTGCCGACGTGAATGCCACCGACGAGGATCAACGTACGGCGCTACATTGTGCCGCCGTCGGTGGAGGCGATGGTTCGTTGGTATCGGTGCTACTCGATGCCCGAGCCGAGTTGGACGCTCGTGATTCGAAGCTCCGTACTCCGTTGCATGTCGCATCGATCAAGGGCGAGAAGCTCGTCGTATCAGCACTCGTAGGTGCTCGAGCCAATGTCGAAGCCATCGATCGATATGGCTATCGAGCGATTCATTGGGCCACCATCAGTAACGGAGGAGGCAATCTCGATGTTCTTGCAAGCTTGGTTCATGAGGGCCATGCACGAGTCGATACGCCATGTGGCACCATTGCTGCCTCTCCGATCGATCTCGCACTCTCTCATCCAACCAAGAATCTTACATGTATCTTGACACTACTTGATCTTGGTTCGAAACCTGCTACTCTACAATCGAATCAACTTCTTTCAGAGTATCTTGCTTTGAATTATCGAGGTATGTTGTAATCCTCAATACCAATGATTGAAAGAGATTATATCTGATTTTGTGTGTGTGTGTGTGTGTGTGTGTGCATGTGGATTTTAGATTGGTATTGGAAAGTATCACGGCATTGTTATACTCGACCAGAGTTTCAACGAGTGATTGAAGTGATACTATTGATTCGATTGATTGATAGTTATGGAACGATCACTCCAAGTTGTTCTGGATTATCTCAATTACCTCTAGAGCTATTGTTTACAATCTTGTCATATTTACCTCTCATTTAAGTTGTTGATGATGATGGCGTTGATGTTGTTTTATAGATAGAATGAATTAAGAGGTAGTATGATTCGAATTGAATCGAAAACCAACATTATCAAGTATCATTTGACAAGAAGGAGCAGGACATTGAAACGTGAAATCCAATTGACGCAAGGAAGAGGTTGTGAGATTGATAGCGTCATTGGTTGGTTGTGAGAACAATTGTTGTAGAGGGATAGAGAAGGTTTGGAGCATGGCGATGGGAGTAGCGACGTCGAGGAACGAACCGATCTTTGAGAATTGAACGAACAACGATGGTGGCAGTCGTTGGTTGTCGTACAAACCGACGGTATGTGATATCAGAGTATGGTTGAGGAGTTCGAACGTGGCAACGAGTGCGATGGAAGGACCTTTGGTTTGTTGATCGGAGAGTGATGGATTTGGTTCGACAGTGGTTGAGGCCGATGTGGCCCAATCGAATACGAGTTCGATGATGGTCGAGTTGGTATGGTGTGGGGGGAGGAGTAGCGTGGGTATTACGGCTGGTGGCAGCGAGATGGAGAAGGTTGGTGGCGTGGTGAGGTTGGTCGGAGCGTTGGGAGTGAGATAGACGGCATTGTCGGGTTGGACCGAGAAGACGGCTCGATCACGAATGAGTTGTTGCCAACGATTGACGGCTGACGCTGTACAGTAGATGGATGGTGCCCAGTGTTCGAGATGTGGATTCGAGTACGAGGCCGTCGTGCGTTCGGCACAACGATATTGATTGTTGTTGGAGTTAAAGTCGGCGAGTAGGAGCGTGTGGGAGTCGCTGAATTGTTGAACGTAGTTGGTCGATGGTAGCCATGGTGTTGCGATTCGAATGTCCCTCATCATTGAGAGATAGGGTGATCGAGGAGGTGGTGGCCAAGTGACACTGAGGAACATGACCAAGAGTGCCTTGGCGATGGTTTGTTGTTGGTCGGATGGTAGTAGCACTCCTCGATTGAGTAACCAAGCTGATGCCGGTCCGAGATCTGCATTACCCCAGACCGTATTCCATTGACCATGATTGGCACGGTATACGAGGATCGCTGTTTTGATCATTACAGGTTGTTGCATCGTTGTGTTCGATGATGGTGACGATGACGATGATGAGGAGGAGGAAGGAGATGAGTAATGAATGGCATTCAGTTGTCGTAATGCCGAGAAGGTGTTACTTTGATCAATGTCATGAGTACCCTTGATGGTGAGATAGTTGATGTTGCGTAATTGAAGTGGTACACCACCGGGCATGTATGCGTGATCGGTTGGTGCAAAGGCCACGACGCCTTGTAAGGAGATCTTGGTGCGCACCGAGGCAATGTCGTACGTTGGATAGTCGGCGATTGGATCAGGAGCGAGGTCTCGCAAGGCCCATGCAGCGTCGCAAGCCGACTCGCCACTTCGTGAGTGACCGGCAAAGACGACTCGCATTGGATCGAGCATGCCATAGAGTGGGTTCTGCGGGTCGAGATTCCAGTCGGCGAGTAGCGACGCGTGTTCGAGGTAGAGGAGACCACGTGCGAGCAGCTCGAATCCCGTGCCGTGTTCGATGAGTTGGTCGTATTGCATCGAGCCGATGAGGAGGCTGTTCATAAAGTCGGCATCGAACGAGGCACATGCGTATCCGTGAGACGCGAGATGCTGGCAGAGATACTGGTATCCCGGTGCGGATTGTTGGGTCATTTGATGGTTGCCGGCCGAGATGAGAAAGATGGGTGCTCCCGGTTTCGGTGTGCCGACCGGTGTCCAGAGCAGTCCACGAAGCGGGATGGCCGAGGCGTCGAATCGCCAGTAGCGCGTTCGAAAGGCTGTAAAGTCGACCAACGGCGAGAGATTGAGCGTACGACCATTGGGTACCGTAATCTCGAGGGTACCAGCACCGGCTTGGAAGGTCGAGTCTCCAGCCGGTTGGTAGACCCATGACTTGATGGCGTACGGCCCAGACAATGCTGGATTGGCGAGATTGTGTGGGAGGGTGTACGTAAAGTGTGCCGAATCGGTCGTTGTCATTGAGGTGAAGAGGTTGGTACTAAAGAGTAGGCTCACAATGATGAAGAAGCTCAATCCGATGAGAAAGAGACCGAACCAGACAATGGTACATGAGAGTGCCTGAGAGTCTGTTGTTGATTCCTTGTCTTCTTCATGGAGAAGATGATTGGTTGAGGTTCCAAACTGACGTTCACTCCACAAGTCAGTAGCAGTAGAAGTATCAGTTGGTATGATTTCGAGTGTTGTTGCTTCACGGCGAGATTTGGAACAGTAGAGTCGAATTGCCATGATAATCGAGAGAACACTTCCAAATGATAGCGGTAATCCAAGAGTAAAGAGTATGGCCGAGAGATACCATGTCATGTCTGGAAGGAAGGTCATGAGCATGGCTAGCAAGGCTCCAAGAGTAAGGTTGACAACAATCACCGAGACCAATCCGAAGCTACACAACCACTCGGAGAGTAGATGACATCCCATACGACAGCAACACAGTGTCATGGTGATGAGGAACGTGCTCAGAACAGCGAAGCCAAGTGCCAAGGTCAAGGCAACAATGTGAACCGATACTTGTGCAGAGGTAGAGGTCAAGGCGTGACCACATAGTGGATACACGGCAAGTGGTAATGATGCAAGTATCACAATGATAAGAGCACCTATCAGAGCACCTGAACAACATGATATAGCGTATGGTGGGTTGAATGTTGTTGTGTTGTCGGTGTCGTTGTCGTTGTCATCATCGTCGTGGTCGTTTTGTTGTTGATCATCGACAGCAAGTAGTGGAATCGTGTCAGTTGTTGATGCCGTGTTCTTGGTGTTGTAGTTAAAGTCCTCGAATACTCGCAAGAGTGTACCGAACGAGACACAAGATTTGACAAAAGAACGCGTCCAACGACCATTACTGAAGAGCGCCGCCGTAGCCCAGGCGCATAGAAGCGCACCAGCGACGAACAGCGCACCGAACAAACCGTACGCCACACGCCAACGAAGCTCCCACGCCAAGACTGCCGCCACAAGTGATAGCACCACACCAATGAGACCGAGTACTTCAAGACTCCATAATCGAATACGATCCAGTCGACGAGGAAGTTGGAATGCCATCAAGGAGACAGAGGGAGAGCGAGCGAGAGGTGTGAGGAACAGCGAGGCAAGAAGCGAATGAATGAACGAATGTTGCCGAGCTGAACGAACGGAGGATACGAAAAGTCGAATCGAACTTTCTCACGAATCCTCTAATGTTGTCTGTCGTACCCCACTGCACCTGCGTATCTACTGACTCCCTCGCCTGTGTCTCTCGTTTGTTGTATCGTTGTTGCCATCTGTCGTTCGATTGGTGCAGAACCATCGATCTCTCGATTGATGGCTTGCCTGCCATCTGAACGGTCTCCTTGAGGTTCAAGAAGTAACGCAGAAGCTTCCTCGCACCACGAACTTTCCGATGAGGCAGCAAGCAGCTGGGGTGACCGCCACGTCACAGCACGAGGTGCCTCCCGAAAAGTCAGCTGAGGCGATGAGCAGCACTTTGCACCACTCTCAGTTTGTTGCTTCATTCCCACCTCCCCGAGCCACCTCCTCAACGATGGTGCACCTACAACAATGCGCGGTCCTCGTGGCGTTCGCGCTCTTGCTTGTCGTGAATGACGCTTCGAGCGCCGCGCCATGGAGCAATGTCTTCAAGTTCCCGAACCTCCGCACCGGCTCACAAGCGAGCAACGCGCTCACGTTCCCTGCCTTTGTGAATAACACGCTCATGCTCCAACTCTCGACCGACGTCTCGAGCGGCTTCTCGTACACGTTGTGTCTCAATCGTTTCGCACCTCCTGCGGCTCCGATCGATCTGGCCACGGGCCAGGTCTCGTTCCGCGGATGGATGCAGACATGCGCGCTCTTCATGGACTCGATCACGACGAGCCAAGCAACCAAGAACCTGACGTTCGTGGCCACCGGATGGCACTATCTCGCAGTGTTTGTGAACCGAGCTCCTTCTTCGGGTTTCAGTATCACGGTCTCAGCCACGGGTAGCAGCTGCTCGCTTGGTTCGTTGCGTTCTTCTCTCTCGCGATACATTGTATTGCAACTCTGACCGATCGCATCACATCTCTCTCTCCAGGCACTTACAGTCCCGATTGCACGAAGCCCAAGCTGCTGCCATTGTATAACTTGGTCCTTGAACCAGGAGATCAAATGCTCGTCGAGCTCCCACCAGTGGCTCCCGAGCAAACACTGATGCTCTTCACTCTCACGTACTCTAATGGGTACGCACGTGATCGAGCAGTATATTTATATGTCAGTCGTGCTTGCTCGGTCGGTTGATCGGGATCGAACGCGCTTGTTAGATCACCATCCGGAGGAGTCATCATGTCTCTCACGAACGGCAACACGCCCTCGGCGACCACAAAGTACTACAACTTTACGGGCAGCACGATCAGTGGTCTAGCACAGAGCAATCCGCGCTCATGCAACGATCCCAGCTGCACGTACTTTGGAATGGTACGCACCACCATACGCGCATCCACCGTACTGGGCTGTTGCTAATCACCACGGCTCTTGATCATTGATAGATTGGCAACTCGGCCAATGCGCGTGGACCTGCGTACCTCTCATCGCTTACCAGCGCCTTTGGCTCGGATCCCATGCCACCGATCATGTCGGTCGACAAGGGCGAGGCGCTGACTCTCATCGTGAGCTTCAGCAACATTACTACGAACCTGCAGCGATACTATCAATTTGGTAGTTCGAGCGACTTGTCGGTCGGTGTCATGGCATGGCCACCTGTCGCTGGAGCCGCGGTACCGAGCGCCATCCTCGGATTCGGATCACTTCCCGACTCGGTGTCGCTCGGCAGCCCGGGCAATGTGGCGATGATTGGATCGTCGGCGGCGGCCGCCAACACATCGCTCTACTACTCGGTCAATGGATTGAGCAGCAACGGCGTGTGGTACGTCGGCCTCAACGTGACCGAGTTTGCCAGCCCGAGTGCACGAGCTGTCGTGTGGTTCAACGCCATCTGTCCCTCGAACTGCCACGGCCGCAATGGAGTGTGCAATCCTCAGACACACATTTGCTCGTGCGCCAAGGGCTTCGGCGGCCCTGATTGCAGTGCGACTTTGAATGGCGACGACGAGCAGCAGCAGCAGGAGGAGGAGGGACCGTTGTATGCCTCTCGTGAGCGCGTATCGTCTCGTCCTTCTCGAGCTGCCATGATGAAGTATCCAGACGTTATGGTGGTGTCGTATGATGGCCCTGAATGAGCCTATCACCTCTCTCTCGCAGCACGCCTTGAACACAGTAAATCTACGCGCTGAAGATGTTACTCACTATCTCTGACCTCTACAATCGATCGAGAATCGATCGTGTCTGGATTTGGTGAGAAGTCGAGTTGGATACTGCAAAGATGCTTGATTATTGAGGTTGGTGATGGTGTGCATCGAGCTCGAAAGATCTCGAACATTGGTGTGCTTGGTGCCGCAGTCGACATCCATCCATCCATCCATCCATGCATCCATCCATCCATCCATCCATCCATCCATCCATCCATCCATCCATCCATCCATCCATCCATCCATCCATCCATCCATCCATCCATCCATCCATCCATCCAT